>ERZ772969.444-NODE-444-length-38763-cov-5.312752_pt1 | contig 38763 bp, 54 predicted proteins | sample MGYA00511676_ERZ772969 | MGnify/ENA primary metagenome ERZ772969 (study PRJEB29015, sample SAMEA2737651) | human gut metagenome | biome: human gut; feature: human-associated habitat; material: faeces | place: China | collected 2012 ... | reverse complement strand
AAACTGCTTTATATCATCTGATATTTGTTTTGACATCAGCAATTTCTTTCTATACTTGCATACGAAAATAATATGATACTGTAACAAATATTTGTGTCTGTTTTTGATTTCCACGTTTCCATAACGCAAGTATAGCACAAACCTCCGCTTCCAGCTACCTTAACCCACCGTCTAAAGCCAGTGGGATTGCGGTAGCCCTATTTCAAAGAAGGATGAATGTCAGCTGATCTGAGCATTCATCCTCTTCCATTGTTTCCTATAATATTGCTATTTAGAAGTCATCATCCATATCACAATCATCGAAGTCAATGTCATCCTCGTCGTCATCATCTTCATCGAAATCTCCGGCATCTCCAAAAAGAGCCTCGTGTTCCTCTTTGCTGGTACACATTAATTCATCCCATAAGAATCTTTCAGTTGTATCAATTTTTCCATCACCGTTAAAATCCTTCCACTTCATACCGGCGCCCTCCTTAAAGATTGCTGATTTGTTTTTCTTTGTACCCTTATCATAACACAAATGCTGTCCAATAAAACGGACTATTCATATTTATTACTTTGTTTGAAATATCTTTTTGGAATCTGTAAACTCCCTATTACCTCGTTATTGGAAATCTGGCAGTTCCAGCCTTTTTAATTTGTGAGCATCCAATCCGATAACCGTCTCCACACCGTTCACTTCGGCTATCTCCCAGAACTCCTTCCAATAATGATGTTTGTGTCGCATGGAGGAACAATTCTTTTCCAGAGGCAATCCATATTTCACAGCTGCATCAATCACCCGTACAGCAACTGCTTCCATTTCCGGAGTCCAGATTTTCTGTCTTCTGAAAATCCGATCCGGATGAGCAACGATCTTGAAACAGCCTGTTTTCATTCCCGCGATCATCGCATCGCCAAGAACTGTGTATTCGTCAACCTGTAATCGTTCTTTCGGCCATTCGAACGTATAATGCTCTCTGTCTTCCGGGTCTTCTGCCATATGCTGTCCAAGCAAAAGAATTTCCAAATCCGGATTATTGGAAAGTTCTTGATAATATCCACTCTGATCATATCTGGAAAAATACTCAATCTCCAGTCCGATATGAATTTTGATTTTTCTCTGATACTGTTCCTTCAGATTTTTAAGAGTGGATATGTATTCCGGCAGTTCCTCATACTTCATCCGTCCACCAAACGGATTACCGGGGAATGGAGCGTGATCCGTAAAGCAGATATCAGTTGCTCTAAGACCAATCGCTTTTTTGATATATTCTTCATCGGATACCATCTCTGCATGTCCGCAGCGGAACGTATGCACATGGAAAAGATATCGTTCTCCTAATGAAATCATTTTTACGCTCTCCTTTCATGGTGCCAAACACATGACGGCATACCATTAAATACATTTTATAAACGGTAGGGTATCCGTTTGAATTGTAGAGCCGTATAATCCAGCTGTATAGCAGTTCTCCAGGATACGGCCGGAAACATGTCGGCATGGTTATTGCATTCATGTAATCTTCCCTCTTTCATCATTATTTTTTGTGAAAGAATTATGGAAAGAAAACGATTTGTTTTGGCAAAAAAGAAGCACGGACCGTGACGATCCGCGCCTCCTGTCGTAAGTACAAATGCTTTATATTTGGGGAATACCGAGCGAAATTTCTTCTGCCTGAAATGAGATGCAGCCGTTCTGAGTAAGGGAGAAGCCGTGAGTGATCATATTCTGGCACACCTGCATATAAACCAGTACATTTTTCTGTCTGGAAACCAGATTTTGCAGATGCAGTTTGATTTCCCAATCATTGACCTCACGACCATACTTAATCGCTTTCACAATACGAAGCATCGGATGAGCGGTCTCGCGGATCTCTTTTACCCATTTCTTCCGCTTTTCCTCAAATTCTTCCATGGACATATCCATAAATTTGCCATCCTTAATGTCCGTGATGATATCCGGATACTTTTTGGTTCCCCAGATATCCAGATATGAGCAGCGGGCTTCTACCGGAGTGAACAGCACCTCCAGCAGATACTCCAAATCTGGATCCGCGTCCACTCTTGAACCAAGCCCCAACCCGATATCATGGCTTTCTTTGGAGATCAGTTCTTCCAGTGTGTCGTACAAATCAAACATCTCATGAGTGTCCGGGATAAACATAGTTTTCCATCATATGAATTTCTCCTTTCCTTCCAGAACAATAGATTTTCTTCCGTATTCTTCGTTTTCCAGTTCAATCGCATTTGCCGAAGTTTTTATTGAATCTGATCAGATATATTTTTTGATCCATTGATCAAGGAATGCCATCTGATTGTCCGTGTGAAACCAATGTTCCCCGCCTTTCATGACGGTCAGTGTGGCACCAATCTGGTCTGCAAAACAGGAAATGGTTTCATAAGATGTCAGGCTATCCCGATCCCCGTACAAAATGTGTGTCGGAACATTCCACGCAACAGGATGTTCTTTTACATAACAAAGATATTCCCATGAAAGTGTTTCACCGAACGCTGTCGGGATATTCTTCCTGCACTTAAGCTCTTCTTCCGTAACATTGGCCCACAGCATCATATCAGAAATCAGCTTTTTCATGTCTACGACTGGTGAAATAAAATAAGCTTTGCTGATTTTTTTGTCCGTTAAAGCGTTCATGGAAAAGAAAGCTCCTATGCTGTTGGCAATGATTTCCACAGGCTGAGCATTCCGGCAGACCGTGTCAAAGAATTTCGGAAATTCTTCCCTGGCCTCCCATGGTGTCTGCGATTCATAATCAAAACCAATGACATCACAGTTGCCAAAAAGCGGCTTATAATGAATGGCTTCTTCGGCATTACCGCCTTTGCCGTGAATGTATATGATAGTTTTTGCCATAAAATGATTCTCCCAGTACGTTCAATTTATTCTGTCTCCAGTATAAGCCGCCGCACGGACTGCGTCAATCACACACTTGTGTATAAGAGAAACATAGAATCCCACGCGGCACTTCGGAGACGCAGGTTGAGTGTAATTACGGCACTCCGCCTGCTGTCCTTTTTACCTGCATTATGATAGAATGGACCCATAATGATCGAACACGCAAAGGAAATGATGGGTATGAACATTGAATTAAGAAAACTTCTGGATTCGGATAAGGAGACATACTTCGAATTGGAAAATGAAACATGGGTAAACAAGCGCATGCTGCAGGACGAAGAAGCGAACGACCGATCGTGGAAAGCCATGTTTGCCGATACCGAGGCTCATTATGCCGTTCTTATGGGCGATCAGATCTGCGGATTTGCTTCCATTCTGAAACTGGGCGAAGAAGTTCAGGAATTTGGGCTGGAACTTTTTGAAAGATTCCGTCATCAGGGGATTGGATATACCGCTTTGGTTCGGTTACTGGAAATCTGTAAGAATGAATATCATGTGAAGAAACTCCACAGCAAGGTATACCCGGATAACTTTCCAAGCATTTTGCTTATGAGAAAGATCGGCGGTACTCCCTATGAAATCACGGAGAACCCGTGCATCGAGGAATCTTTACGGACAGAGTTTCAAAAAGACAATGCTGAACTGATTTCGGATAACGTGAAAAGAATGGCGGAACTCTTTGGCGTTGAACCGGAGCTGCTGCTTTCCAATTTGCTGGTATTTCAGATCCCGCTCCAGCCTGCGGAAATACGTTTTTCTCTTTCTTTGACCGGTGATCTCAGTTATGAGAAAAAGATAGAAACCAAAGCAATCAACCACATGTATCAGGAAACAACTCGGATTCTGAAATCCATACTGGAAAAGGCGAAAAAAGGCACAGAAGAAGATTTTAGGAAAGAAATGATGGATATGATTGAAAATCTTGAATCGCGTATGTAATGCAGGACTGAGCAGGGAGATTTTTGAAATTCTGTGAATCATCGTTTTTTCAGGTAAAGAAAAAGCACGGACGCTGGGTTCGTGCTTTTTCTTTGGGTAAATTGGTGAGTTTAGATTGTTGGAATGAAAGTGCCGTTGTTCCAGGTACCTGCTCGTTTTGTGAATTCAGAATGAGACCAGTATCCTACAAACATATTTTCAAAATCGGATACATTTGTAATGTCCCAGTGTTTGATGCCGCTTTCCTGCCGATTCTGAAAGACTTTGCGGAGATCACCGGTTCCAGACTGAAAATCCAGCAAGACCCGTGGCATGACATCACGGCAACTTTCAGCAGTCAGTGCGGCATCGATATTACGCCGAGTGAAAAGAGAATGCGTATGATCATCTCGGCCGCCGATCATATCAGCATCAATAAACAGACTGATTCCGACCGGGTGGATTTTTCTCTTATCTTCGGTTTTCCGGATGATGCAGAATAAGAAACAACAGGGATGTACGGATCAATCTAAATCCGTCATCCCTGTTTTCGTATATATACATCTCTCCTACAGCTCGTCCACCGACTCCACGATCTTTCCGTCTCTCCAGATCCTCTCAAGATCATAGAACAGACGGTCTTCCTTGGAGAATACGTGTACGATCACATCGCCGTAGTCCATGAGTACCCATGTAGAGCTCATGCTGCCTTCTTTCTGGTGGCACTCGTAACCTGCCTTGAAGAGCTTCTCCTCCACGTTATCAACTAATGCCTGTGTCTGGTTTGCGTTGGAAGCGCTCGCGAGAACGAAGTAATCCGCGATCACGGAAACGCCTTCAATGTCGATAATTTTTACATCTTCGCCTTTTTTCTCTTCCAAAGCCTCGACTGCAAGCTTTACCATTTCTTTTGACTGATTCAACTGATTGTTCCTCCTTGTCTTGATCGGTCTCTCCGGCCGCGCCGGCTGTCTCTTTCTGTTTTTCTGAAACGACACGGCGCATATCCTGGCAGGCCGCCTCCGTCATCGGATCGATCTGGCACCCGGTGCTCTTCAGATACTCGAGAATGCTCTCCATGATCTCAAAGCATGCCTGATCCAGGTCAATAAAAGCAAGCTTCCGCATTTCAGGAAGATTTGCCGCCTTGGACCGTCTCGGTTCAATATAATCCGCCACATAGAGGATCTTGTCGAGCAGACTCATGCCCGGCTTTCCCGTCGTATGGCAGGTGATCGCGCTTAAGATCTCCGGATCATCCACTCCATATTTGTTCTCAGCCATCCACGCCCCGAGTTTCGCATGGAGCAGGGACGGGTCGCGCTCTTCCTCGGCTGTCACCGGGATCCCGCGGTCCAGACATTTCTGAAGCATGACCGGATTTTCAAAGCGTTTTGCCGAATCATGCAGAAGTCCCGCAAGATCGGCTTTATCAAGATCGTACCCATACCGCATTGCAAGCGCCTGACAGGTAAATTCTACGCCGAGCGTGTGCTCGTACCGGTACGCATCGAGTTTTTTCTTTAAATGTTTTCTGATTTCAGGTACCCGACTATCCATAATGAATCTTCTTTCTGAATCTGCCCCGCCGGGATATCTCCCGCACGGATCCTTCGTTTTCACCTGTTTTATTACAGTCAGGAGCCGGACTGTCTCCTTGCAGTTTACCTGCCTCTATTTCCTGTACAATCCTGTTTCCCTGATGTAATTTGCAACGGCTTCGGGCGTGTCTTTCGAGAGGTCCTCCCCCAGCGCCGCCCGTTTCCGGATATCCGCGGACGCTTCCTCGATCTTCGGGTTGTGGAGGATCCGGATATCAGCCCCATATTTTTTATTGAGGTAAGAAACCTCATCTTCAAGGGAAACACCGCCGTCCTCGTATGTCCTTCCGGAGACCAGGAGTACCGCCTGTGCCATCACCTGTTCGGGATGATACCAGGATTCCAGCTGATACAGGGAATCTGCCCCGATGATAAAATAGACCTCGATATCCGGGTACGCTTCCTTCAAAAGCGCCAGTGTCTGCGCCGTGTAGGTATTTCCTTCGCGTCCCATCTCAAAATCGGAGACCGAAAAATACGGAACGGATTCCGTGGCAAGCTCCAGCATCCGGATGCGCGCCGCTCCGTCTGTGATATGATGATCTTTTTTGTGCGGCGGAACATGAGACGGCATGAACCAGATCTCATCCAGCCCATACTCCCGGTGAGCCTGTTCTCCAAGGAGCAGGTGTCCGTTATGGACCGGGTCAAATGTTCCCCCAAGAATACCAACGCGTCTCATAGGATCCTCCATTACCGACAGGATTATCGTTTTTCCTGTTCTTCCCGTTCCGCAGTCCGTGCGGAGATCACTTTCGCAAATTTCCGGCACAAAGCGGACATTCAGGAATACAGGTATTTCCGCGGCAATTACGGAAGAACGATCTTCCGGTCTTTCTCTTCCTTCGCCGGTTTGTACAGAACGATCATCTTTCCGATCACCTGTACAACCTCAGAATGAGTACGCTCTGCAAGGATCTGTGCAAGGTCTTTTCCGTCATCCGCACAGTTCTTCAGAACGTGGATCTTGATCAGCTCTCTCGCGTTTAATGCTTCCTCAACCGATTTTGTGATCTCCGGTGTGAGGCTGGATTTACCGATCTGTAAAACGGCATCCATCGTCATTGCAAGTCCCTTTAAATAGGAACGCTGTTTGCTTGTCATAATAACTCCTTTTCATATATGGAAAAGCGCGGCTCCCTGGATGTTCCCATGAAACGCCCGGGAAGCTCCGGCGCATTATTTATAGTAATCAAATACGAGTCCGTACATGCGGACGGTATCGCCCTCCTGGATCCCCGCTTTTTCAAGATCTGCAAGGATTCCGGACTGCTTTAAGAATTTCTGGAAGAAGTCAAAGCCTTTCTCGGAATCAAGGTTCGTGTATCCGAGCATCTTCTCGATCCTCGGTCCCTCGACCACGTAAATGCCGTCCTCATCCTTCTCGACCGTGTACGGAAGGGAACGATCGCCGACATACTCGATCTCGAACTCTTTCTCGAAAATCTTCGGTGTGCGGTCTGTATTTTTGATCACGTCATAGAGATAATACAGAAGATCGTTCACGCCCTCGCCGCTGACTGCGGAGATTCCGAATACCGGGATCCCCATCGGCTCGAACTCTTTCTTTAAATCTGCAAGCGGATCTGCGCCCTCATCATAAACTGCATCCAGCTTGTTGGCTGCGATCGCCTGCGGAAGCTTTAAAAGCTCCGGGTTGTAGGCGGAAAGCTCATCCATGATCGCATGAACATCCGCGATCGGATCACGTCCCTCTACGGAAGCCGCGTCAACCACATGGAGCAGGACTTTCGTGCGCTCGATATGACGAAGGAACTCATGTCCAAGACCGGCTCCCTCGGATGCGCCCTCGATCAGTCCCGGGATATCCGCCATTACAAAGCTGTTCCCGTCACCGAGATTTACAACGCCAAGGTGCGGATTCAGGGTCGTGAAATGGTAGTTTGCGATCTTCGGTCTCGCATTGGAAACGCGGGATAACAGGGTGGATTTTCCGACGTTCGGGAATCCGACAAGTCCCACATCCGCGATCACCTTTAACTCCAGCTGTACCCAGAGTTCCTGTCCCGGCTGTCCCGGCTGGGCATATTTCGGAACCTGCATCGTCGCTGTTGCGAAGTGCATATTTCCAAGGCCGCCCTTTCCGCCCTTTAAGATCACTTCACGGCGATTTTCGCCGGACATATCCGTGATCACTTTTCCGGTTTCCAGGTCCTTAACGACAGTACCTTCCGGGACCTTGACGATCAGGTCCTTTCCGTCAGCGCCGTGGCAGCGGCGTTTTCCGCCTTCCTCGCCATTTCCGGCCGCATATTTTCTTACATGACGGAAATCTACGAGCGTATTTAATCCATCATCCACTTCGAAGATGATGTCTCCGCCTCTTCCGCCGTCACCGCCGTCAGGTCCTCCATTCGGAACATACAGTTCACGCCGGAAGCTTACATGTCCGTTTCCGCCGTTTCCTGATCTGATAAATACTTTTGCACTGTCTGTAAACATGGAAAACCGTCCTCTCAATAAATCTTTTGTAACTACTCAGTATCCTCAAGCCTGTGTCTTATTACGATCAGCGCAGCAAGTGCGCAGACCTACTGGATTGTTACAATCTTTTACCTATAAAAAATGTAACAGCAAAACCTTTCTTTCCTGTTTCCATGAATCCCGAGTCTCACTGTTACACTGCCATCTAATCTTAAAAAAGCTCCATACCATCCAGTATGGAGCTCTTCGTTATTATTCGTTGATTGCCTGAGGATATACAGAAACCTGTTTTTTGTCTCTGCCCTTTCTCTCAAACTTAACAACACCGTCAACTTTTGCGAATAATGTATCATCGCCGCCGATGCCTACGTTAAGACCCGGATGGATCTTTGTTCCGCGCTGTCTGTAAAGGATGTTGCCAGCTAATACGAACTGTCCGTCTGCTCTCTTAGCTCCAAGGCGTTTGGACTCAGAATCACGTCCGTTCTTTGTGGAACCAACACCTTTCTTATGAGCAAATAACTGAAGGTTCATCTTAAACATATCGTTACACCTCCCTGAATCGAAATTTGATATATTCTGCTCCATATTCATCCCGGATGTTTTCGAGTCCGAGGATCAGGGATTTCATGAGGAGCTGCGACTCAGAACTTATTTTATCCGGGAAGGAAAAAGAAAAGCTTCCGCCGTCTTCCCCCACACTTCCTTCGAAGTGATCGTCCGTAAATGTTTCAACGGAGTTTGCCATGTTGAGAACCAGTGCGGAAACAGCAGCACAAATCACGTCCTGTCCGTATTCTGCATAGCCAGCATGACCATTGATATCGATTCCCTTTACTACTTCGTTCCTGTCACGCAGGATATTTACCTGAATCATAATCTTAATTAAGCATTGATCTTTTCAATCTTAACCTGAGTATAAAGCTGTCTGTGGCCATTTTTCTTATGGTAGCCAGATTTGCGCTTATACTTGTAAACGATAACTTTTTTGCCCTTGCCAACTTTCTCTACTGTTGCAGATACTGTTGCACCCTCAACGGTCGGGCATCCGATTGTAAGCTCTCCGTTGTTAACAGCAAGAACCTGATCAAAAGTTACTGCAGAACCAACCTCTGCGTCGATTCTCTCGATCTTGATGCTGTCGCCCTCGGCTACTCTATACTGCTTACCGCCAGTTGCAATAATCGCGTACATATGGCACCTCCTATTATCATTACTCGCCAGTTATGGTGTCCTCCGTTATGGAGTCCTTGGAAACCTCACTGTGCGGCACACTAGATAACTATATCAAATACTTTTCTTGTTGTCAATCACTTTTTCTGCAATTTTTTACATTTTTATTTTCTGTCTCCGGGGGCTCTCTCTTCATATCTGAAATCCAGCTCTCCCAGTGAATATCTTCATTCAGAGCGAAGATTTTTTCCGTTCACCAACTGTTATCTTCTTTCTGTCTACACCCGCACCTGCTCATGCAGCGGCCGCCGGATCTTCTTTCTCGTGAGCTCCACAAGGCCTAACGGCGTCATGTCCACGAGGACTGTCTTTACGGGATCGGCAGCAACCGCCCGCCGCATCGCCGCCAGGAGCGCTTTCCGGCTCTCCTCCTCTTTCATGTCGATAAAATCAACGATGATGATCCCGGAGAGATTCCGGAGTCTCAGCTGGACAGCGATCGCCTCCGCCGCCTCCAGATTCGTCTTCAGATACGTCTCCTCCGAAGTTTTCTTTGAGACACTCTTTGCCGTATTGACGTCGATCACCGTGAGCGCCTCCGTCGGCTCGATCACAAGATTTCCGCCGGATTTCAGCCAGACCGTCTTCGCGAGCGCCTGCGACAGGATCGTCTCCAGGTGATAGAGCGCGGTGAGTGGAAATTCATCCTCATAAAACCGGATCACCGGTCTCCCTGCGCCCATGCCTGCGGCGTGCTCTCCGGAGCCAGCCGCATTGGGAGATGCACCGGAAATCGCATCCGGAAGAACCGCCGTTCCCAGTGCATCCTGAAGTTCCTTATAAACTTCCGGCAGGTCCGTAACAACCTCAAGACCTTCCGAGATCTTCAGATCCCGCACCGTGCGGACTGCAAAGCTCTCCGGCCGGTACAGCACGCTGCAGCATGTCCGGCTCGCCGCTATCCTGCAGATCTCCCGGTAACGCTCAAACAGTGATTCAAACTCCGCAAACACCGCGTCGAGCCCGGCTGTCTCCCCGTTTGTGCGGATGACGAGACCGCAGTTTCCGTGGGAAGTCTCTTCCCAGCGGCGTTTTGCCGCCTCCCGCCATTCCTTGTCGCGGATCTTTGCGGAGATCCCGAGGGAACTCTTCCCCGCAGTGAGCACTGCCGTCTGCCCGGTCAGTGTGAGATTCGAGGTGAGGACTGCGTCCTTCGTCTTCACGGCGGACCGCTCCACCTGGACAAGGATCTCATCCCCCGCTTTTAACGGGCCATGATCCGGCTTCCCGTCCGCATACAGCGGGCAACTGTTCTCCTTCAAGCTGTAAAACCCGTTGACTCCCGGCCGGTACTCCACGAAGGCCGCGTTGATGTTCTTTGCGATATTCTTTACTTTTCCGACGAAGATGACCCCCGTCTCTTCCTCCGCTGCCTCCGGCTCAAAATCGATCCGGACGGCACGTCCATTTTCAAAAAGCACTGCGGCGGTCTTCCCGCGCAGTGCCGTAATGATCAGCTTATCCAATCTTTTCTCCAATTTCTTCCCCGAATGATTCCAGAGTCACAAAATCATGGTCTCCTGCATCCGCGTAAACTTCCTCACGGTTGATGCGGAATGCAAACTGCGGATACTCTTTTCCGATGGACTTGCAGTACGCCTCAAGAACGAGCTCCGGCTTTACGTTGGCAGCACTTCCGGAAGATAACTGGAGGAACAATCCGTCTCCGTTCTCCGCGCGGTGTGCCTTGTAGATCAGGGGCTTTAAGTCCATTTCCTTCTCGCCCTTTTTCGTCTTTTTCACGATATTAAGGTTCCCGTTTTCGATGAAATCAAGGATTCCTGTATAGAACTCCTCCGCCGTCATGGAGAGTCCGTTCTCGTAATCATCCCTCAGGACGATCGTGTAGTCACAGGCTGCGACGATACTCATCGCATTCTCCGCATTGTCCGGGAGCAGACGGTAGCTTAAGACCTCCACGCCCTCGACCATCGTCTCATTTAAGCGTTTTACCATCTCCACAGAGGAATCCGTGGACAACACTTCGATATCGAGGTACTCTCCGCTTCCCGTGAGACCGACACCGAGCGGAGCCGCAAAGGACATGATCTGGTGCGGGGAGAAACCTTCGGAATAGCGGATATCTACATCCGCGCGGCGCATGGCCTTCTGGAAATAGCGCATCGTGTCGAGATGTCCGATGAACTTCATGGCTCCCTGCTTAGAAAACTTAATTCTGATCTTCATAACAGACACCTCCTCCAAATCTTCTCACACCGCAGCCGGAACAGCGCATTCTGCAGTTCGGGGTGACAGTCTCTTTTGTCGCGTTGATCCACTCTCTCTTTAAGAATTCCTTCGTCACACCTGTGTCGATGAAATCCCATGGGAATACTTCGTCGAGGGAACGCGCTCTCGTCGTGTAGAAATCAATATCCACGCCGCATGTCTCAAATGCGTTCATCCAGACATCATTCTTAAAAGTCTCAGACCACGCATCATAGAGTGCACCCTGTCGGTAAGCCTCCTCGATGACAGCGGCAACTTTCCTGTCTCCGCGGGCCAGAACGCCCTCAAGGACGGTCACATCCGCCTCATGCCAGTTGTACTTTAAGCTCTTGTGGTTTAACATCTCATGCATCTTGTGGTTTACGACGCGCGCTTTTCCGAGGAATTCTTCCTTCGTGCTCATCTGCGCCCACTGGAACGGGGTAAATGGCTTCGGAACAAAGAAGGAGGTACTTGCAACGACCTGTACCTTTCCGTTTCGCTTGTCCTTCGGAATCTCGTAGTACTTCTCCGCGATTTTCTCGGAAAGCAGGGCGATTCCTTCCATATCTTCCACGGTCTCTGTTGGAAGACCCAGCATGAAATACAGCTTTACACGGTTCCATCCGCCCTGAAATGCCAGCGCGGAGCCGTTTAAGATATCTTCCTCTGTCAGTCCCTTATTGATCACGTTTCTCAGACGCTGGGAACCCGCCTCCGGCGCGAAGGTCAGGCTGCTCTTCTTGACATCCTGAACCTTGCTCATAACGTCAAGGGAGAAGGCGTCGATACGCAGGGACGGCAGGGACACGTTCACGCCTTTGCCGTGGAAGGTATCAATCAGGAATGTTACAAGCTCTTCCAGACTTCTGTAGTCACTGGAACTTAAGGAGCTTAAGGATATCTCCTCGTGTCCCGTGCTCTTTAACATTTTATAAGCCAGCTCTTTTAAATGCTCTACATTCTTCTCGCGGACCGGACGGTAGATCATTCCCGCCTGACAGAAACGACAGCCGCGGATGCAGCCGCGCATGATCTCGAGAACCACGCGGTCCTGGGTCGCCTTGATAAACGGAACCAACGGTTTCTCCGGGTAGACGGACTCTGTCATTTCCATAACAAGCTGCTTTTCCACCTTCTCCGGCACCCCCGGCGCTGTCGGCAGAAAGCTCCTGATCGTGCCGTCTTCCTCATATGTCACTTCGTATAAGGACGGAACATAGATTCCAGGAATTCCCGCTGCCTTTCTCAAGAACTCCTGTCTGGAATCCCCGTTCTTTCTGGACTCCTTGTAGACATCAAGAAGCTTCCGGTAGGAGACTTCTCCCTCTCCGATATAAAACATATCAAAGAACACCGCGATCGGCTCCGGGTTGTAGGAACACGGACCGCCACCGATGACGACCGGATCATCCCAGGTACGCTCCTCCGCATGAAGCGGAATGCCGGAAAGCTCCAGCACCTGTAAAATATTCGTGTAGCACATCTCATACTGAAGCGTGATTCCAAGGAAATCGAATTCCTTCACCGGGTCCTGGGACTCAAGGGCAAATAATGGGATATGTTTCTCCCTCATGATCTTATCAAGATCCGTCCACGGGGAGTATACGCGCTCACAGTATACGTCGTCATACTTGTTAAACATATCGTAGAGGATCTGGATTCCCAGATGGGACATTCCGATATCGTATACGTCCGGAAAGCACATGGCAAACCGGATGTCCACAAGGGACGGATTTTTCATGACACAGTTCACTTCCCCGCCGATGTATCTGGCGGGTTGTTGAACGGTTAATAAAATTTCATCATTTAACGCTAACTTTCTCATAAAGCCTTATTTTACCTACATTTCTCACGTTTTTTTGCGATGTGTTCATCGCTGTTTTTTGTTCTTTTTAGTTCTTTTTCTCTGTTCTTCTCCGGAAGCGTAAAAACACAAATTCTTGTCAAGTGTTTTTTTCTCGCGGACAGTTTACATAATATTTTTCGCTCTTACGACAAAAAAAGTTTTTTCTGAAATACGCACAATTCGGATTTTCCATCATTTTACGGATAAATCCGCTCTAAATGTACAGATCAGACCGCATTATTATACGGTATTTCCAGCGTTTCCGCAACAGATTCTTTCCCGAAAGCGATTTTTTGAGCTTCTATCGTCGAACTTTTTATCAAGTTTTCCGAATATTTGTCAAATCCAGGAACCTCAAAAATCAGGGTTTCCTTCAGAACGACCTCATCATTTTCCAGTTTTACCGGCATGGCATTCAGGAAAATTTCCTCAAATTCCGGAACCTCTTCACAAACTTTTTGGCTCGGAACAACATAGTGTTGCATCGTGAAAATTCCGCTGGAATGTCCGAGTACGACGGCCAGTTCTTTGATATTGACCTGGTAATGGACCATCAGCGTTGCGTATACATGACGCAAATCGTGCCAGTGAAAATCATCCGGGAGACCGTAAAGTTTTTTCATGGAATTGAAATCATCCTTATAGGACCGGCGGTTATAGGCAGTGCCATCCGCCCGATGCCAGATTGTCACCTCGCCTGCATCCTTCCCTTCTGCCTCCGGCGACTGGGTCCACCTTTTGCAACTTGCGGCTATTTCGTCCAATACAAAATCAGGCACCGGGAGATCTCGAATTCCGTTCCTGCTTTTTGTGTCGAGACGTTGTTTTGTCCTGCTACCTTTTTCAAGCCCGGATATGTCTATAGGTCGTCCCGCCTGCGCAGTAACATGGAGCACCTTTTTATTATAATCCACATCCCGATAACGCAGAGCGATCAATTCGCTGATCCGGCATCCGGTTGTACAGGCGATAAGGAGCGGGAGGTACAGACCAGGGTATTTGTTTTTTGCTATCAAAAGCATCTGGCCTGCCTGCTCTGATGTAAGTGCGTATTTTCTTTTTTTGCTTTTATGACCGCAGCCATCTTGTTCATTCGCAGCTGCGGCCCTTTCATTCGCTTCTTTTTTGGATACCTGCTTGCGCTTTATGGAAATTGCGCTTGTAGCAGGATTTTTATTAATCAGAACGTGTTTTTTGGCATACTTGAAGGAAGAGCCAAAGACTCCGTAAGCTGGTGACAAAAGCCCTGGCGTCATGGAATCCAGAATCTTTAAGAGGTCATCACTGGTTACTGCATCCATCGTCTTCCCTTTTATTATGGGCAAAATATAATTTTGTATGATGTTCCGGTAACACACAAAGGTGCCGTATTTAATCTTCCGTACCTTTACCATATGTTCATTCAGCCAGTAATCATAAAAATTTTCTGCCAGAACCTGACTTGCGATGTATTCCTTTCTTGCCAGCAGACCAATGATTTCGTTCTTTTTATCCTGGGCGTCTCTTTGTGTCGCGAAGCCGCCTATCTGCTTTGGGAGAACGGTACCGTCAGAAAACGTAAGGGAGAAACGGATCGCATATTTCTCATGATCCGGCGTTACGCCATCGCGAAACTTCCACTCCACAATAGGCCCTCTTGCGATAATATCCTGCATGCTATCTTTCAATGATATCTGTTTGCTCATACCAAAACACCCCTCTCTTTCTTTGCATAGAGAATTGGGTCAATATGGTGTTCCAGTTCACTGCGGATTCTGGATTCCGCTTCCATATAAGCAGTATAGACGTCAAATGTAGTTCCAATATTGGCATGTCCAAGATACTCTGAAACATGTAGCAGGATTTCTTCCGGATGGTCCTGGTTACGCGTACCGTATTCAAACATCATCGTTGCCGCAATATGCCGCAGATTGTGCGTCGTGACGATTGGAATGCCGGCATCCGCACAGATCCGTTTTAAAGCGGCATTTAAAGTAGCATCTGACTTGATCTCTCCCCGATCTGCAATGCAGATATAGCCATCATACTCGTCCGACCATTCTTTTTTGTTCTTTTTTCTGGTTTCTTTTCTGAGTTCCAGCCAGTCTCTGCGTTCTTCCGCTAAGGAAAAGATAATTTCCGGCATCCGTAAAACACGGTCACTTTCTTCGGTTTTCGTTGCTTTTATTTCAATTCCCGATCTGGAAATACGCATTTTTTTACCTGCGTAATCGACATCTGAGAGGCGCACAGCCTGCCTTCGGACTGTTACCGTCCGCTCTTTCTTATTAAAATCTGTAAAACGGAGTCCCCGGATTTCCCCATACCGAAGCCCGTGCAGCATCAGACAGATTTCGAGAAAATGGATGGTCTTCCAGCTTGCGCGTAACAGCTTTTTTACCTCATCTTCTGTGTAAACCACAAAGTTTTTTAACGGCTGCTGAAATTTCCGTGGTGTAACGTTCTCCATTGGATTTTCCGGGATACGTTCTGTAAGCAGCATGTCATTGTAAAAAATCCGAAAGAACTTGTACGTCTGTGCCTGCGAAGTGCAGCAGATATCGCTTGTCATGGCAATTAGCTTATCGATATCCATCCATGTCACTTTGTTTAACGGCTTTTCCCCGATTTTATCAAGGTTCGGAAGCAGAAAATGGTACAGCACATATCCCATACAAATGCTATAAGAATTGCTCGCTGTAAGCAAGAACACGTTATGATACCAGGTTTTTAATTCTTCCGCAAAAGTCGGAATTTTTGCTTCCTGCATCTTCATCTGGTCCATCTTCTCAGAAAATTCCTTTGACGCTTCCAGGTAAGCCTGCATTGCCTCATCCGGCGTTTCAAACGTATGTGGGTTTGTGACGTATGTGATATGGAACTCTGGGTTCAGGCACTTTTCCGTAAAGTGCCATTTCCCGTCATTTTCATCCCAGAATACAGGTGTTACGATCTGATTTGTATTTTCCTTGTTCTTTTTATTGTCCATATGTGATTTCCTTTAGCGCATAAATCACAAATAGCAAAACTATTATACCATAGAATGGCTATTTGTTGATACTCAGCTTGCCAATTGTCTCCTGATCTTTTGGTTCTCCTATTTGCCGGAGAGCCACATATCGAATTTTTCCTTCGGTATACGGTACATGCTTCCAACCCTTAATACAGGGAACGGGCTCCCTTCCTTATATGCTTTCGCGATAAAATCATAGGAGGCGGTGCGCCCAATCTTAAGCATTCTCTGAATATCAGCAAGGTCATACACCATGCTGTCCCGGTTTTCGTTCTTTTCTTTCATGCAAATTATTCCTTTCTTTGGTGTCATGATCATCGTATCGTTTTCTTCTTTTGCAGTTCTTTTGTGCTGTGGTCAGTATGCCGACAGAAAAATAAATTTGGCGCCGTTTTTCTTTCCGCACACAAAAAGAGCCTCTATCCTGCATGGATAAAGGCTTTGATTATTTTTTTGCGGATAAGAATTTTTGGTCACTTTTGGACTTAATACGCACTTTCATCGTATTTATGGTCAATCTATTGTTTCTAATTCGTGCCACATTCTCTCTGTTATCTATATATATTTCATATTAAACAGTATTTCACATCTTACTGTGTGTTTAAAACGAATCGTCTAACTTGTATAATGCCGTATTCACCATTTTCAGACAGTATTTCAAATACCTATAGTCATGCAATGTACACCAGGAGGATGGTTTTTGCGTCACCCTTAAGGGTGCCACTTATGCTTATCCGCAAGGAACACTGGAGGATGTCTTTTTGCGTCACCCTTAAGGGTGCCACTCATGCTTATCCGCAAGGAACACTGGAGGATTACTTTTTGCGTCACCCTTAAGGGTGCCACTCATGCTTATCCGCAAGGTTACTGGAGGACGTCTTTTTGCGTCACCCTTAAGGGTGCCACTCATGCTTATCCGCAAGGTTACCGGAGGACGTCTTTTTGCGTCACCCTTAAGGGTGCCACTTATGCTTATCCGCAAGGTTACCGGAAGGACGTCTTTTTGCGGATAACTATTTTTGGTCATTTGGGGGCTCGATTCGCTTTTTCGCCGCATTTATGACCCATCTATTGTTTCTATTACGTATTATATTCTTTCTGATATCTATTTATATGCCATATTAAATATATTTACATGTCATTTTATGCACACAAATTAAATTGACATACATATATACTGCCGCATCCGCAATTTATAGACAATATTCCAAATTCCCATAGTCATGCGATGTAAACCAATCCAATCCGCAAGAGGTATAAGGCGGGCTTTCTTTTCTTTTTTCTGTGTCTTTTTTCTTCTTTTTTCGCAGATCTGGGGCATTCGCGGCATTTTTTCGTCGGAAAATCCGAAATACGTACTCTTTTTCCTGTCTTTGATGCGCGGATACCTGAAACGGCAGCAAAAAGGATGAAAGAGAAAAATACAGGAGGACGTATAACCGCACTACTCTCCCTATCATTGAAATTAGCCATTTTCCCAGAGCCGAAGGACGGGAATTTGCGTCGGTGGGGATTCAAAGGTACGTCTGAACGTCTTTCCTCTATCACTTTGGTGGATAGGGCGTATTCCGGTTTTCTTTTCGGAATTTCTTTCTGCATTTTCCCCCCGATCCTTATGGCATAAGGGGTTTTCAACTGAACGTCGGGCGGTACGACCGGTTTATTTTCGTGATTTTTATCGGGATTTTATGGGATTGCCGGGATTTTGCGGTGGAAATGGAGATATGGTGCGTAGGACGGTTTCTTATGCGGACACTGTTTTACAGGCTCACGTCCAAACGAAAGCATCTGCCGCTACCTAAGAACGCGGTAAAAGAGAATGGATTTATCTTCGCGTCTTTAACTTCTCTATTCTTTTCATTTTTTATGCTTCTGTCATCCAGATTGTTTCCTCCACAAACAGAAAATCTCAGTCGCCACTTACGAAAATCGGAGATAAAAAGCCCTTATTTTCCGATTTTTGCCCTTCTTTTTTCGCCGCATTTTGAAAATCCGCAAAGCATTTGCGACACTCTAATACGTAATATAAACTTCCATTTTTTGTATACCCCCTGAAAATCATTATTTTATCGAGGCTCTCGTCCATGTATAAAATATTTGCGACACTCTAATACGTAATATAGACTTCGGAAATTGTTTTACTGGGTTTTTAGCCTTGAATTTTTTGGCCTGAAATTTGTGGCATCGATATCCATACTGTAGACAAAACGATAAGAAATTGCGAAAGGAGAAAATGTGTGATGACGAAATATGATATGACAGCGATCCGGTATCTGGAACCCGGGTTTTTGCCGTTGGCGAGAAACAGAAAAAGTTATATCTGTCCAAACTGCGGATCCGGTTCCGGGAAAAATGGTTCCGGCATGACTTCCAGGGATGGGGAGTATTGGAAATGCTGGAGCTGCGGACTGTCAGCAAACAAAGTAGAACTATTCCGAATTCAAAATTCTTTAAACTATGAGGAAGCCTGCGCCGGAATCTTGAAGTTTTATGGGATTGTGCCAACACCAATCGGGGAAACATCAAAAAATCGGCGGTACGGCTCTGAGCCAGGAAATGGCGTTTTTTTGACCAAAAAGTGTTATCCGCAAAAAATTTGGCATTTAAAAAGATGTGACATACTGTACTATAATGAAAAAAAGAGCTATAACCCCATTTGAAATGGGGGTTTACACTACCCTTAAGCTGAAGGAGGAATTCGCATGAAAATGTTCGCCAATATATCGAATGCAGCAGTAGCAAAAATGCTCGGCCTTGAGCTTGTTGGCAGAGAGTGCGTGATTCGAAAAGCTAAAGATGCACCTGAACGATATTTGGTCGCTCAGATAAATCTCTATTTGATTCTGCAGTTTCATGCGAATTCCAATTCTGGCCTGACAGATTTGTTATCTGTCCATGACCTTGCGGATCAGTTATCCTGCACAACGAAAACAGTATATCGCTCCCTTGATATCCTGGAACAGGGCAATTTTATTCAGGTAACCGGACGTCCGGAATCTGGATATGTTTCCGTGCAGATCTTAAACATTGGTGATATGTATAAGCGTCGCGGTGAAGGCGGCAAGGGCTATTTCGTTTGCAATCGGGACTTGCTGCAGGTTTTATTGGGGGCTAAAGCCATCGCTGTTTTACGTGCTTCACTGACCGCGATGATCGTTTTTGCAACCAAGCAGACTTTTAGCGCGTCCAAAATTGTTGATCGTGTACGCATTGGTCTTCATGAGATCGCTATGAGCTTTCCCATATCCAGCAGATTATGTGACATCAAGGCAGCCTGTGATGCGGACGGAAGCTTCGGGTCTTTATTCGAGCGTGTAAATCCGGATCTCAAAAAATCCATTTGTATTAAGTTACAGCAGAATTATGACGCAAAACAGATCAAACAGCAGGCTCGTATTAAGGCAAAACGGGCAATCTTTGATGAGATCGATGAAATCAATGACATCATTCGTGATATCAATACGGATATTTATCAAGATAACATGATCCATTCCTGGAATGCCAGTTATTTATGGCAGCATCATATCAATCTGTGGGATTGTCTCGACCCGATGCACCAGACCACGATGCTCCCTCTTTTAGAGCTCACGAGTGATGTAAAAAACGACTGCCTTACTATTGCTCAGGATTATGGTATTGATACTGTAATCGACGCGCTCCGTTTATACTATCAACAGTATAAACTGTCTGACGCAGTTCATTTTGTTGTTGATAAGACGAAATCTCTCGGTGGTCTGATCCGGACAATCGTCATGGAGCTGTGTCAGATGAAAACCGTAACCGCATAATTCTTCGTATAACCCGCGTCTCTCACCGCGGGCTTTTCTCGTGTTTTCTTTTCACACTTAATCCCCAAAAGAACATTTTTTCGGAACATTATACTTGTTTCTTTCATTTTGCGGCAACATACTGGCTGCTTTTTGTCCATTTATCTCTCTATCGTGCATCTCACGCCTGTGGATAACTTGGAAAAAAATCTGCATTTTATTCCTTTTTTCCACGTTTCCGTTTTATTATCTGCAATCCAATATTTTTTTATGCATTATGTGATTTTTTTATCTGTTTCCGAGAAGATTTCCTGCATGGCCGTTCCCCGGAGTCTTTGTGGCATCAAGGTTTCGGAAATTCATTCTGCCATGTCTTTGATTTCTTTTATGTCTTTAATTTTTTTAATCTCTTTCAAAAAAATAAGCTTCGCTCTCATTTTGCGTGTGCATATAAAAAAGAGCCCTGAAAAAACAAGGCTCTGTTAAGTCACTTATTCAGTCAGTTAAAGATGAATTGATTCTTTTTCACTGCCGTTGGATGAATAAGCTCTTTTGTATAGCAATTTCAACCGTTCTCCCGTCCATATCGACATAGGGAAGATACACATAATGGAGAACCGTGTATTTCTCCTGATTGAGCTTGCGTAAGATCGTAAAAACTGTTGTTTTTCCGGATGGATCAAATCTTTTTGTCCTCCGTTCCCGCGGGATTTGGCCAGTGTTTTAAAAACCATTTCTGAAGTGCTTCCGTTCCCTGGCAATAATTCAAAACCTCCTCATGGTCCTCATACCATCCGCGTCTGTGCTCCCGGTATTTTTCCATGGACAGCAGCTTAAAATGGTACGTACCTCCACGGCTTCCCATCACGGAATCATCACAGCGGAACTCAAATTTCTCTTTCTGATCTCGAATAATTTCCCCGGTAAGACACCAGACTCCGCTCCATGGCGGGCCAAAATTTCCCGGGACCATGAAACACAGCCTGCCGTCCTTCCTAATATAAGGAGACACGGCGATATTCTCCGTTCCCGGTAAATATGGGATATCGAACCAATAAACTTTGTCTCTTTCCATGTCCCCTCCTTTATCATCTTCTCTTAAATCTCATCATCATTTTCATCATATTCTTCCGGTTCTGCAAGACTTGCAGTAAAAAGTGTCGCACGCATTTCCCGTAACCAATCTTCATCCGCAAGGCAGACAGCCGGGCTGCAATGCTCATTATACATGCACACCTCACAGATTATCTGGTCGATTGCCTGCATCCTGAGTTCTTCATCTGTTGGCACATGGTAATCATCTACCCTTGCAATTATTTCAGGATTGCATAGGCCAAAAGAAATCTGCAGCCCGTTTCTGGTCTTTAAGTATCTGTAAATGTCTGCACAGAACCTCACGCATTCGCCCACCTTATATCCGTTAAATGGTTCCAGTTCCATCCATACGTGGTCTTCCTTGTCGCTGAAACAATCGCCTCCCGGATACTCTCCCGAAATCATGATCCGTCTAAAAAGGATTTTTCCCTTTTTCGCATCGATTCGTTCAATTTGACCGTAGTACTCACAGAAATAGTGACCATAATAGCAGTATGCGAAAGCGCGTCTTTGATTGTTTCTGGAATTGAACAGGGCATCCAGATATTCTTCCCAGGTAAGGTGTTCTCCCCGTCTGATATCTTTCATGGCATCCCTGTCCAAATCCAGGGTGCCAAATTGCGTGCTAACAAGCCCGCTTTTCCACCGTGATACCTCACGGTCGAACCGTTCCCGGTCCGTCATTTTTCTCTTTGATTTTCCTTCAATTTCTTCCCACATTGCCTCTGCATGTTCTTCGTAGTTGCTCATAGCCTCTACCTCCAATGATTGATAAGTGCTGCAAAATTGCAGCCTGACATATCAATGAAACAGAGCTTATGGTTATTTTGAAGGCGTATTTTTCTTAACAAATGTCCGGTACTCATCCCGGATCAACGCATAAGAAATCAGGTTCTTTATAAAAGCGGTTACTTCCGGATCATCCAGGTTCCAGAGACGGTCATTGGCCAGTTTCCCAAGAAAAAACTGTTTTCCGGATATCAGCTCCGGCGCCTTATCTTCTACAAATGCCCGCAGCTCATCCACCTTTCCAGATCCAATCTTCCCGACGGCGATCCGCCCATGATGATAGAAAAAGCAGTTCTTTCCGACTACACGGACATTATCATCCAATACAAGCTGTAAAGCATGATGAGCCGTTTTTTCATTGTCGATGGCTACGTTTAATACCGTCTTATTGACGTCCTGGTGCGCCGATGTCACGTAGATGCTAAGACCAATGGAGACGATCTCGGTACTGCCCTGGCACTCCACCAGGAAGGAACGGTATGGGCCGGAAAACTTTCCGCCGGACGCATTTCCATATTCCAGAAGACGCACCCCTAAGTCCTCTTTCATCTTAAAAAGTCCATAATTTCCTTGTGGAAACCGATGCTCCGAATAGAGCAGACACTCCCAGAGGTTCGTTGCTGCTTTCAGGACTGGCTCCGGTGTAGCATCACCCATCTCAGACCAGATGTAGTCCTGCCACCCGTTTCCCTCCATAATTTCTTTCCAGGTAAGACGTTCCGGAATTTCCAATGGCTTTAAATATGTATATGCTCCCTGCAGGATCTTTTCGTATGGCGGCAGCCCGTCAACCGTCTGATAGTCACCGGTTTTCTCATCGTAATGATAACAGAACGTCTCCACTCCATTTGTCATGACCATGTAATAGCATCCCAGCTTATCGGAATAATCCACCATCTGGTCGGACGTCTTTACTCCAAGGAGCGTGCCCGGAGCCTTGCATTCGATCACGACCAGCGGATGGATCAGGTGATCTTCCGTTGATATGGCATCCACGATAATGTCCGCTCTCCGCCTGGTATCAATGCCATAATGAGACAGGTGTTCCTCCACCCGGATCATATCGGCAGGCACTTCGCATTCGCGCAAAAGCCACTGGATCACCTGCTGTCGAACGGTCTCTTCCGGTGTAATATAGATCAGCTTCTGCCGTACCGGGTCCAGGTAACAGTCCCGGTTGTTCCGCCGGAACACAGGAGGCAGTTTTTCTTTTGTAAAATCCATCGCTTACTACGCCTTTCTGCTTTTGACACTTTTCTTTTGCACTGTCGCCTGGTAACTACGGTCAATCAGATTTTTGATGGTCTCATCATTCTCTGAGTCTGCAAGTAAAATCGAAAGCCAATTTTCCTTGTTCATATGGTATGCAGGATAAAATCCTTGCTGCTGCCGCAGATAACTGGAAAGGACAGGATCGCATTTGACGTTCAGGATCTCAACCTGTTTTCCGGGAGAAAGACCAAGTTTGCCTCCATCTACCGTCATAATGAGTCCGTACCATTTGTTGTTATCAACATGGCGAAGAACCGCGTTATTGTCATTCCAGGGATAATCCGGTGCTGTGTGGTACTGCCTGCGGCAATATTCCAATACTTCTTCTCTTGTCATTTCTTTACACTCTCTTTGATCGGATATTTCTTACTAAGCATCTTCAGCTCTTCCAAAATATCTTTCGCTGTCTCCACGGTGAACGACTCTGCAAGCCGGCGATCCTTCCAGATTCCATCCGTGGTATCATGCACAAAACTAATACCGATGCCAATATTCTCTCCAACTTTCATGAAGGAGAACTTCAAGTACGGCTCCAAAAATTCAGAAACATATAAGGACTCTTCGCCATTGATAACCTTCTCCAGTTCTCTAATGACGTCGCATAGTTTCCACGTTAAAAGGCATGGGTCTGTATATTCCTGCGAGCCATCGGAATCTGAATATGTAATCTTAACCATAAGTCAATTGGCATCATAATCACCTTCGCCATCTGGTTTTTCCCATGGATATTGATAGCTGTCAATACCGAATACGATTTCTTTTCCCTGATTACGGATATTCATAGACCAGCCTCTTTTTTACCTGATTCACTATATATGCTCCAATTACCTAACCATCTTCTTTACCTTATCGATTCCACGAATGATATGCTGATTGCAACAGTTATCCCAGTCAATGATGAGACCGCCCTTTTCCTCTACGCTGCGGACAGTTCCACGGGTATCGATCGGCAATTCTTCCGGTCTATCCGTTTTAATCAGTTCAATTCTGGTGTCTTCTGGGTATACGAGTTTCAGCCTCTTAACAATAATTTCTTCTGCGTACATCAAAAACCTTCCTGCCTACTTTGCTGTCAATTCCTGATACATCTTCATAAGAGCTGCCACACAGCTGCTTTCCGTGGTAGTTTTAATGTCAAAACCATGTATGATCTAAATGGACCTGTTCTTCGAACATAATAAACTGCTCTGCATGATCCACACCGTATACGTCATGCAACAGGGACAGCCAGAAGGACTGGCTCTCTCCCTTTTCATATCCTTTTCCGCTCCAATACTCCGCAAATGCTTTTGCGGTTGCTTTCTGTTGCATATCTGTCATATTCATTTTCCCCTCTTTTTTCTTACAAGAGGACGTATTCTTCTTTCCCACTATGGTCCTTCACAATATCCCAATAGTCACGGCATACGGCCTGAATATACGGTTCCGCATCATCCCGGGAGCACTCTTTCACGCTTCCAGTCTGCCTGTCAAAGAGGACCGTGAAGAAGTTTTCCCGGTCTCCTTCGATGTGTACCTGCATTGAGACGCAGTCTGCCGCTCTTTCAATGTTCCTTATCGTTATCATGGTTATCCTCTCCATAGACATATTCCAAAATATCGCCCGGCTGCACTTGTAAGAGCCCGCATACTACATCGAGCGTATGGATCCCCTGAATATGCCCCTTGCGGAACGCCTGTATGGCTGATTCGCCAATGACTTTTTCACTACGGAGGCGATGGCTGCTATATCCGGCTTCCTTCAATGCCCCTAATATGTCTATCTTACATTTGATCGTCACCAGCACCCCCTCAATTCTTTATACACTATTATCAGTATAAGTCCAATTTACGATCCTGACAATCCGTTTCCACTATTTTCAGTGTATTCGGAAAATAATATTTGGTAATACACTATATATAGTGTATAATGAAAGTAGATAAAAATAGAATTCTCTCGATTGACGGTTATGAAACCAGAAGGATGCATTCGTTGCATCATGTCAATTGAGGAGGGTTCATATTATGAGAAAAATTTTTAAATCTATTTTAGCCATCACACTGTCTACGATCTTTGCATTTCCTGCGCAGGCCGCAACCATGGAGAGCATTGCGAACGCCGATTCCAGATTCCACTATGATGGTACTACTCTTACGGCTACCATAAAATCCGTGGAGACTTTTTCCTATGAGGAAATGGTGGATGCCTTTTTAAGCGCAACACGTACCTGCTCCGGATACGAAATACCGGAATACTATGCAGAATACCGCACCAATACGGTTACTTTCGATCAGGACAAGGCAAATATGATCATTGAGCGCACTACCTGGACGGATGAATGGGTAAAAGCAAATGTGCCGAATATTGCCACAAATGGCATGACCAGAGAGCAGGCAAAAACGGCAGTCTTTACTTACATCAGCACCAATTATGAGTACAGCCTGGATATTCTTGGTGATTTGGATAAAGAGCGTGACGCATCGGATGCGTATTCCCTGATTGCAAATAATACCGGCGTCTGTATCGCGTTTTCCTGTGCATTCCGTGCCATGTTAGAGGCGGTACCGTTCAATCCGTCTACGGGGCTTGTAGACTGGAATTGCGTCGAGCCGGACCATATCCGGGTAGCGATCGTTGAAAACGGTAAGCATATGTGGAACGCGATTCAGAACGCTCAGGGTACCTGGGGCTTTTATGATACCGCATGCGCAAGCAAATACCGTGAATCCATGATGGCATTCTACAATCTCCTGGGTGGCCAGGTTTATGACTGTTATGGTGAAAAAATCTGGCATTACTAATTTGTCCTGAAGATTTGTTATTCATCCTCTCCCAGACTTCCAACCAAGTTGGTGGAAGGTTGGTTTTATGGATCCTGTTCGATAAGCAGGGTCCATTTTTTGGCTAATTGTCCCATTCGTCATTTTTTGACAAATGCACCCATATTTCCTGTCCTGATTCCGCCTTCTGTGATACAATTACATTTATGCAAAGGCGAACTCTGTTTTCGCCATACAATGGGGAAGGGAAAACTATAGAATGAGAAAAGAAGTAAATTACATTGAGGAATACCGTGAACTGTGGAGTGATATGAAATCAGCCGGTACAACCCCTATGTCGGAAATCGGTGAATGGCGGGATGAGATGAAGCTCTGCCTGGATTACAGCGATCTGGAATCATCGCAGTATAAGCTGGTAAAAAATACAGATAAATGGCATAAAGTCGTTGATATTATCTTTCCATGGCTTTCGATGATCGCAGAAACACAGGGCGCGCATGTCATTATGGATATTGACGATAAGACATTTTATGGCAGCATTAAAATCATGTCAGAGGCTCTTGTTATGATCAATATGAGTGATTCCAGGGATAAAGATATTTTCGCAGCCATGACACAACTTGCCGACGATGTGTTTATCAGTTCTGAAAACGGTTTGGCGATCCTCACATGCACCTTTTCTCTTTATGACCGCGTGAAAATTTCCAATAAAACAGATGAACTGAACCAGATTAAAAATAATATTGCTCTGCTTCGAAGCAAACAAGGAAAGAAGCGTATATTTGATCTGGATTAAAACAACGAAAGCTGCTCATATTCCTGCCTTCGGTCAAGCATTGGCGGTACTTTATAGAGCAGCTTTTCTGCTTTCTGCCAGTCTTCAATCCATGGTTTGATTTCATCCATCGTCAGCACCAAAGGCATCCGGTCATGCACCGGGGATACAGACGCATTTGGCGCCGTGGTTAGAATCGTAAACTGATTGCCCTTATCGGATGGCTGCCAGATACCGGCCATATAAAGGACGCACGAATCTGGCATAGTGAATGATACCTGTTCCTTACTTTTCGTCCACTCATAAAATCCGGCTGCCGGGATCACGCAGCGGCAATTTCGGATACTGTTTCGGAAAGATACCTTTGTTGTGGCTGTTTCCACACGGGCATTGATAAGCAGACCGTCCTGATATGGTGATGCGAAGCCCCAGCGCATCTGTTCTGCACGGATTTCCTTTCCCCCAGATAGAACCAATGAGAAATCCGTCGGACGCACATCGCCTGACCGTGCGTTCAACTTTGCCTCATCAATCCCATGGCAAATCTTCCGGATCTCACTCCACGTCCCGTCATCTACATAATATCTTCCACACATAGGCTCCTCCTACACCAGCATGACCCACTTGCATGCCTCCAGGTAAAAAATCAACTTAAACTGCCTGGTCAATCCACCGACAACTGCTTCACATCCGTATTCCCGGCTCGGGATACCGGAAAAGTTCTTGTTTTCCGTGTACTTTATCAGAATATCCCTGACCGTCTGAATATCTCCATTATCATCCTCAAATTTAAAGTACTGTGGCATGGCCTTACCGGTTGCTGTAAACCATGTCGAGCATGCAATGTGATACATATTACCCTTTGGCACACCACTATCCGTTTCAACTCCGTATTTGGTCGCATCTGCAAATCCTGCCATGCGCATCAACTCCTTACATTATAATACGCGCTCTTTGGTGTAATCAACCGTACGTTTTTCGCGGCTGATTCCTCCTCCCATATGATCAATTTCCGCTTTGCCTGGAGAACTTATGAAGCAGGCGCGCTTGATACTGTCCATACCGTATCTCTTACGAATGGAATCCACAGCGCATTCCAGTTTCCGCGCTTTTTCATAGTCCACCTTGTCAAACATCTGGATCTGCCTGAAATCATCCCTGCTGACGCGTCCTGTATGGATACCCAGATGCCGCAATGGTATTCCATCCCACACTTCATCAAAACACCGGCAGACGGCCGCATAAATCTCTATGGTAAGATCTGTTGGCACAGATAATGTGATCTGATGTCCGTAAAAGCGTAAATCCCAGTCCCTGAGACTGATAGAAACCATGCTTATTTTCACTCCATCTGCGCGAAGCCTTGCGGAAACCGTTTCCGATAACGACAGAAGATATTTTTTCGCCAGCTCCGGATCCTGTACGTCCTGTGGTGTCGTAAGGGAATTTCCATACCCTTTCGCTGCCGGGGGAATATCGATTACCGGAGAATCGTCCAATCCATTTGCATACTGCCATATGAGTTGCCCGTGCGATTTCATATGTCCCCTGAGAAGTGCCGGATCCATTGCCGCCAGTTCACCGATTGTACGGATTCCAAGATTAGACAGTTTCTTAAGCGAAGAGTGACCAACATAAAACAGATCTCCTACCGGAAGCGGCCACATTTTCTTTGGAATCTCATGCCGCCACAAGGTATGGACACGATCCGGTTTTGCGAAATCGGACGCCATCTTCGCAAGCAGCTTGTTCTCGGAAATTCCAATGTTAACCGTAAAGCCAAGTTCATTGCGAATACGTTTTCTCATCTCATGCGCTTTTTCTTCCGGATTGGAACAGCATCCAGTCATATCCAAAAAAGCTTCGTCAATACTGTACTGCTCAATCCTGTCGGTATAATCTCCAAGCATGCGTATAAGTGCTTTGGATGAGCGATTATAAAGGTCGTAATTGGGTGGTACAAGAACAAGTTCAGGACATTTCTGTTTGGCAGATACGACAGTTTCTCCCGTTTGGATGTGGTATTTCTTTGCAGGAATCGACTTTGCCAGGATAATGCCGTGACGCTTCTCCTGGTCACCGCCGACTGCGCTTACGATTTCCCTTAAGTCCTGTTTCCCTCCCAAATGATGCAGACGGTAACACGCTTCCCATGATAGGAAGGCTGAGTTGACGTCCACATGAAAAATTACCCGCTTCATATGCCGCTCCTTGAATCGAACATTTGTTCTTTTCTTATATTGTAGCGAGTCATACTTTGCTTGTCAATAGTAGTTTCTGGAAGAAAGAAGCGATTGACTGTATGGTAAATTTTCAAACTCAGTATAATAAATCCGATGGAAAATGAAACATTTTCCTCTTGCAAGGCACAAAAAGAAGAGTCTCCCCGGAATGTCCGGAGAGATCTTGGATGAATATTGCTTCTGAGTTGTCCTGTTATGTCCAGGCAATATCTATTTATGATTAAAAGATGCTATTTTGCAGGCTTCACAGCACCGGAAAGCCATTGTTTAATCGTTTCCAGACTGACCTGTGCCTTCTCGGCAATTATTTCCGTGCTCATACCATTTTTGTACATGTTAATAACCAATTCCTTTTGACCGGTTTCAACGCCGTTGTCATAAATATCATCGGTTTCCGTTCTGATTATCTTACCACGCATCTTGTAAACCTCCTTCCTACTACAATGCCTATACTATTAGTACGCCTACTTTTCGATTAATTCCTTTTGTCTGCGCTGTAGGAAGAAATCACCTACCATTGCGAAAAAATCCTGCTCGTCCTTATTTTTTGCGTTTGCAATTAACTGGAAAATATCATCAGGTTGTAATTTTTCCATTTCCTGATATATTTCATGATATCTATTTATATCACGCATATTCACCACTCCAATCCAATAATGGCATCCTTATCATGCCCGATTCCAAATTCGCTGCACCCTTTTTATCAAGATAAAAACGCTCCGTAAGAGACAATATTGCTATGACTAATATCTCCTCTTCTGTAGATGATGCCTAGATTTAGTATGCCTGCTTTTCGATTAATTCTTTTTGCTTTTTTTGCAGCAAAAAATTGCCTACTATTCCCCAAAAAGTCTGTTCGTCCTTACTATTGGCATGCATCATCAGCCGCAATGTATCATCTGGAGTCAGTTCTTTGATTTCCTGATACATTTTATAATATCTGTTCAAATCACACATGTTCACCACTCCCGTCATTTTTTTTCGCAGATAAAACGCGCTTTTTCCTTATCCGAAAGATCAATCACACGTTTTCCCTGCGCTTTGGCATAGGCCATGATACCTCTAAGATCCATATCCTGTTTCATATCGCTCAGTCTAATCGGCCCCGGCGTAGATTCTAAAGATTTTTCGTATCTACTTTTCCTCTCTTCCGTCATCATAATTCTTTCTCCCGTCATCGAATGAAAATCAGTTCCTGTTTACCGCCCGATGTACTCCTTTAACAATCTTTTTCCTTCTTCATATTTGCCGGTGTTTTGAATCTTTTTTGCAGGTTCTATTTTTTCCATAATTTCAATGAGACGGTCGCAGCCCTTTTCATCAAGATAGAAACGTTCTGTGATAAAGGAATCGCATCGCCTCTCATCTGGTTTTCTTTCCTTATTCATCCCCTGATTTTCCCTCCATATCCTCCGGCTCACCAAAAATATCTTTTAAAACATCTGGTCTTCCCGTCTTTCGGTATTCCTTTTCAACCGCTTCGCATTCCTCCGCAGTCAGCTCGATCGGCATTTTCAGCATGTGAGATAGGCCATAGATATCTGCCTTCGATACCTTAGGTACAATTTCAGCAATCGCTGAGAGGGAATAACCTTTTTCAATCATGTTACTGCATACTTCGATATAAATCAGTTGAGCTTTATTGTGTGCGACCAGCCATAAAAAATGGTTCTTAGTTTCCCACACATCCACTTCCCTGGCATATTTTAACGCTTTTGCAACACGATGCGTTGGATGGTCGGTGTTTCTGATATCCTCTATCCAGTTTTTTCGCTTTTCTTCGAATTCCTCTTCGGAAAGATCCTGATATGTACCATTTTTGATGTTACTTAAGATATGCTGATAGGATCTCTGACCCCAAAGGAACAGATAACGACACCGGACATCAACCGGTGTAAATAAAATCTGGAGCAGGTAATCGGGAGACGGATCCGCGTAAACCTTAGAGACATCGCCGAGCGCCCTGGTGATTTTTCCTCTGGCAAGCAGATCTTCAAGCGTGTCATAAATTTCCATCGTTTCATCCGCATCTGGATAAAAGTAGTTTTCCGTCATGGTATCTCCTTTCCACTTTTGTTCAAGTTGAACAGAAGTATTGCATCAAGTCATTCTTCCGTGGATGTGTCCAACTTGCTCTAATCCATGCTGTGGAGCATTGCATTGCTCTACTCATCCCATGATTTTCCTTCCTTATTTTGATCTGGTTCGCCAAAAATTTTCTTTAAGACCGCAGGTTCTCCTGTTTTTCTATATTCTAATTCAACCTCCCGAATATCTTCTTCCGTTAATTCCATCGGCTTATGTATCACATAGGAAAGTCCATAAATATCTGCTTTTGTCACCCACGGAACAATTTCTGCAATCTGTGATAGAGAATAACCTTTTCTGATCATATTACTGCACACTTCCGTAGACATTAATATCCCTTTCTGTTTTGCGATCAGGTCTAAAAAATGTTTTTTGGTTTCCCAAGTTTCTACTTCCCGACCATATTTTATTGCTTTTAAAATGCGAAGCATCGGCTGCTCTGTCTTTCTGATCTCTTCGATCCACTCTTTACGCTTCTTTTCAAATTGATCCTCAAAAAGGCCCTGATAAGTCCCAGCTTTAATATCTTCCAGCGTATGCCCGTATTCTTTATTTACTTTATCACCCAATATCGATAAGTAAGAACAACGATCTTCCACAGGTGTAAATAGGATTCGCATTAAAAAATCCAATGAAGGATCTGCGGATACCTCAGCCCCCTCAAATACTCCAATATCAGCATTCTTCCCTGAAAGCAGCCCTTCCAGTACATCGTATAATTCAAACATCTCATGTGTATCTGGGTAAAAATAATTTTCTGCCATTATGTCCCCTTTCCACTTTCAGCCATGTTGGTTGGAAGTCCTAAAATTCAAAATATTTTTTTCTAAGCGGTATATTAGCTAAAACTGCAAGAAAACGTTTTGTTAATGTGGCAACGGGAATATTAATTGGCACATTCTTTAGCGGGTTTTCCTCTTTTTCCATATCAGTTAGATAAGAAAGCATCTCGACTGCCGCTTTATATGGTAATCTGTCAGTATACCTCAAAAACTCATCAAACATAGTATCGAATGCATATACATGTCCATAAGATTTGTGGATACGTTCTAAAACCTCCATCAGCGAAAGGTCTGTGTGACTTTTCAAATCAGTTTCCTGTAAAGCTTTGAGGATTTCATTATGAATTGCTGCCAGTTTTTTAAGAATTTTATCCATTTCAGAAGAAATAATCACTTCTTCTGAAGTTTCATGCCACCAGTACAGCCGGTCATCGTCCGTTGTATGCAAATAATCTGCTGTACATACATCGTGGACACCGCATACCCACCAGTCATGAATTTGATCAAGAATATCACGAGGATAATTTTTCATCTGTTCATCATGGTAAACCTCATCCTTTAGCTCGCCCCATGTTGTCCAAAAATCCTTTCCCTGTATTTCGGCTGTTAGATATAAAAAAACTCGTGCCGGCATATAAAGAGATAATTCTGCAATCTTTTCCAATGTATCGTCAACATTTCGGGTTCGTTCTTTCCTTGCCAGTTTGAGAAACGCCGATAAATTTTCTAAAGCTTGCTGCTTTCTATCCTGAAAGGTATTGTAATACTGCACCAGAGCTTTTCGGCATTCCCGAACGTCATATTCATAGGTATCTTCCAATATTATCATTTTCTGATTTGTCTCGTTCTCTCCACGCTCTATGTAAAGAAGATCTTCCTCTTCCGGCCTCATACAAGCAAAGCGATATCCATCCGGCATCATACGATAACGGTAATTGCATTCTCGCATTTCTTGAAAATACTCTGCTAACATCCATACATGTGTTCTGGCTTCTTTTGTATAATGTGTGCCAAGAATATGATTAATCCAACCAAGTATATTTTCATTCCAGCATTCATCATCCGTAATTGCAATACCTCCCGGATTATTCAGAAACACTTCGTACAGCAAATAAGCGGCGTCGATAACTGCTTCAAAGGCTCTATCTCCCACTTTTCCTGTATAAAGGGCACCTGTTTTTACATCATACGTGGCTGTTTCCCCGAAAGAATCATCGAAATAATTTAGGCAAAAACGCACCGTTTCTTCATTCATGAAATTAACTGGACAAATCAATGTTATATCATGTCCCATTACCTTTCTGTTATAACGCCAAATTATTCCGCCATAATTCAAAATCTTCTCCATGTACCTATTAAATGTTGGAAACCGTTCTGGCGGTATATTCATCGCTTCAGTATAAGCTGCATATGATCCCATAATCTTTCCTCTCCAACTTCCATCCAAGTTGGTTGGAAGTTTTACTCTCTAAGATATTTTTGGTACAGTGCTTTTTTACAATCCAGCGGCATTCTATTTATTTCAAATAAATGATTTGATCCATAATATGTATTATCTGTACAACAGTCTTCGCCAATTTTATTGATATATGACTGAACCTGCTCTATAGGTAGATGAAGCATTTCAGCAATGTACTCGTCTCCAAACCCATGGCAGTTCGCCACATAAACCATCTGTTTTTCCGGATTTTCAATCCATTCCCTGGTTTTCTCAATAGACAGACACGCCAGATATGTAATCTCAGATTCTGTTTTCTTTTCTTCCATGGCAATTTGTATCCACAGGCGAAGCCCTAGAATGGCTTCAAAAAGGTAAGCATTGTCCAGATCTGTATTGATCTTTTTACGCACATCGCATTCTTCAACCAGGACATCCGCTTCTTCCCGTGAAATCCCGACGGTATTGACGATTTCATTTGCGTATCTCATATGATCCGCCAGAAGCACCTGGCGCACAACCCGGATCGTGGCATCTTTCCTTACCTGCTCCGTATAAACACGGATATCATCTGTTTCGGCATCAAAAGGAATCTCCGTCTCTTCCAGAAGGTCGGAACGCATCCCCATCTCCTTTTCTTTTACGAGGATTTGTTTCAGCTTATCCCATTGCGTATTCACATTCCAAGTGGACATGCATGGAAAGATTCTCTCTCCGTCCGTCCAGTAACGGTCATCTGTCTCAACCAGCTGATAAAGCTTCTGTTTTCGATGGTTTTTCAAATTTTCTTCAAGTTCTTCACTCAGTCTTTTTTTATATGTTAACGGAAGTTCGCCCCATTTTAAAACAACTCCCAGCATGGTCGCCATACAGGAACTCATAAAACAATCTTTTAAAAATAAACTTGTGCCGTAATACTCAGACTCTTTAAATAACTCCTCAGCAGTTTCCATAGCATCGCAAAAAGATGTCCAAAGAACCGTAGCATTCTCATCTGTCACTTTTATTAACTCCCGCGCAGGTAGATTATCATACGCGATGGGTTCTTCCGCATTCTGCCCCGCCTCATTTTTAACAATATCATCCATAATTTTCCACCTTTCAATCGGAAATATGTTCCTGATATGCCTTTTCCGCTTCCTCATCTGTAACACTTACAGGCTTAAAAACCGGCTGATAGGGTTGCAATTCCTGGTAATCCGGTATCAGTTCCTGAACCTTTTCTATTGTCATAGAAAGCGCATCCATAATTTGATAAATATCGAGATGGTGAGAAAGCAGTTCCGTGATTGCAGCTTTGTCCGGATTCTTTTCCCATTGTTCTGCTTTTGCAGAATCCATGTTCAAAAAGCTTTCCAGTTTTTTAGCGTCTACATGCTCATTTTTTACCATGTTCCGCACTACTGTAACCTGCCCTATGGCGTAACCTTTAGGGAAATTCCGTTTATAATTGTATTTCCATTCGCATTTATCAAATACCTTTTCTGCTAAGTAAAGCGGCAGACCTGTAATGTGCATGATATCCTGGACCGATTTCCCTGTTGGATAAGTCATAAGAATTCTGTCCGCAATGGCAACCGCCTGTTCCTGCAATTTTTCTTCTACATACGCCTCTACTTGTGCCTCTAACGAACTCGTATCAAACATTTTATTCCCTTCCCTTTTCAAAATAACCGCACATCATGGAATAAAAATTCCATCTTATCAATCCGCTTATTAATATGCCAGTGTCCGCAATACCACTTTCGATACTCCAGCCGTTCTTCAATCTGATCCAGCCATTCTTCCGTTGTTGCATCCACCGTCTTCTGGCCGAGATTAGGGAGCATGGCTTCCACCGGTCTGTATTTATACGGGCAGGTATGAGAAAAGACGACATCTACTTTCCAACCTGCTCTATCAAGCTGGTCTTCTGCAAATTTCTTAATTTCATCGGATGGCTGCTCAGTCGTAAACCACCGATAACCATGTGCAAGCCTGTAAGATTTGTCTACGGAATACGCACCGCCTAGCACAATTACCGTTTTGCCACCCAGTTCATAAATTTCTCCGTCTTTTGCAAAAATCAGATTAGGAAATTCCGGCTGCCACCAGACCTTTCCGCCATGCCAATCCATCAGTTCATAGCATCCAGCGTCTTCTGGACGCATCTCATGATTTCCATGGACGCAAAAAATCTCAGGGCCGAACGCATTTACCGGCTTTTTTCTGTTGTGATCCCTACAGTCACCAAAGTAGTTTAGTGCCACATCCCCAAGTATGACTATGATATCTTTTTTCTTCGGCCGCATTGCATAGCACCACTGCTGCAACTCGGAAAAATCGCCGTGTACATCACCCGTTATATAAACACTCATAGCGTATCGCCTTTCCTAATTAAATGTATTAACCTTGTTCCTCATCAACAGGCGTTCTAAATTGTAATACTTCATCGCAGCTTAAATCGGTTATTCTTTTATTTCTCGATCGTACGTATTTTGATAGTGCTAATAAACTGATTTCACAATCTGGAGCATCATTATAAGGATCCGGAGATTGATAATATGTTGCCGGTAATTCTACCCCATCCAGAAATTTAGGTTTTTGAAATTCATGCATAGAAGTATTCCTCCATTTTGTCGCTAAAAATGTGGACTTTGAGAGCAATTTCAATACTCTGGCATCAGAGTTATTCCTTATGCATTCCTTCCTTTTAGCATTTGCATCATTTTCTGGTACTTTTCTTCCAGTTCCTGGCCCGCAAGTTCTTTTGGCTGGAATACCGGCTCGTACGTTTTTAAATCATCAGCCTCTGGCATTAGCTGATAAAATTCATCCTCTGTCAGACGCAACGATTTCATGATGTCTCGTTCATCAACTTGATAGTAAACCAGCTCCCGTACCGCACTTCGTTTCGGATCCCGTTTCCACTCCGCTGCACATTCCAGAGAAACATGGAATTCTGCAGCGGCCAGCTCCTTGGAGGAGTTCTCGGTTTTGAGATATTCGCAAAAATATTTTACATCCTCTAACAGAGATCCCGCTGAATAGGCCTGCTGAATCAACATTTTCCGACGGCATTTATCAGCAATTTCTTCAATCTTCTCCCTGGATAAACCGGTATAAAACTCTATATCTGCACAATCTGGTTTATAAAAAGAATTGATATGTCGCAGAATGATTCTCTCTGTGATTTGTTCCAGTTGTTCTTGCAGTTTTTCATTGACATACGCCTGAATTTCAGGCGATTTTGCGTCCTTCATGTTCTATCCCCCTTCCTATCGCTAAAATCGGTGCTTATTCCTGTTCCGGAAAACCAAAGATAAGCGTAAATTTCACTTCATCTGAGTCTGTCTTTTTGCTTACGGAGATATGGTCTGCCGAGGATAACACCATACGCATCCATTTGTTGTTCGATGTGATATCCATTCCGTACCGGCTGGTAAAGGTAGCTGTAATGTCTCCGAAGCTGTCCTGTGAGACGGTTAATTTTGTTCCCATATCAGAGGCGAATTCCTTTAAGACTGGCAAAAATGCAGCTTCAAACCAAGTTTCAAAGTCAGCGGCTTTCATGTTCTCTTTTTCTTCCCTTACTTTCCGGATCGCCTTCATGGCAGCCTCAGCCTCATCGGCGGAAAGATAATCGGATATTTCGGATAATTCCATAGCATCGTCGGTATTCGTAAAATCAAATTGTAACATGTTCGTTCTCCTTCTTTTGTAACATTTTCTGATATGTTGCATCTATTTCTTCATTGGATGGGCCACGAAAATGAAGCATCCGTCTGCGGTACCAGCCACTTGCCTGATACTCTGATCGTACTTTCAGTTTAAACTACAATTTTTGCTTTGTAAATGTGACCCAATAACGGTAGTTTTTTTCGTATTTTGCCTCAAAAGTCCACGTTTTTGGCGACAAAACAACTTTTTGCTCTGAAAGTCCACATTTTTAGCGACAAAAACGCCCTGTTTTTTTGACCAATAATTGAAACAGTGAATTAAAAAAATAAAATTCGGCATATTTACCAAGGTCTTATTTCCTAAATCACTCTGAAGGTCCGCGTTTTTGGAAACAAAATAATGTTTTTGTCTCAAAAGTCCACATTTTTGGCGACAAAAACCCCCTATTTTTTTGACCAATAATTGAAGCAGTGGATTAAAATTAAATGCATCAGATTTACCAAGGCCTTATTTCCTAAATTTGCTCTGAAAGTCCACGTTTTTGGCGACAAAATCGGATACATTTTGCGTATGACTATGTTTTACAAAAATCTCTTTGTATTTAACTATTTTCTTTGAATAAAATAAGCCCAGTACTACATTTGATAAATTGTATAATTCTAGAATCAGTTTCGTCTAAAAGAAAATAAAATGCGGATAACGACGATTAAATCGCATATCCGCATTTCAATTAACTATGTTTATTCTATAGTTGTTGGGTAACGCTTTTCAAGCATCCGTATCGAGGTTTCTCTACAAAATTTCGCATGGAAGCTACGAAAGTTAAAGCCTCTCGGAAGCGGTTTTAGCTTAAAAGTTCCGCGTTTCGCATCATGGTAGTGATCTTCAATGATAGAAAGCGTTTCGTCTATAAGAAATAGAAACTCGTGCTCGGGGATGCAGGGCTTTTCCAACGGATCCGTTTGAAATGTGTAAGTTTTTTCACGCGTTTTGAACGTCAGAAGTCCATCTTCCTCCATCAACTCCCCTGTATCTGGAAAAATATAACGACCGTTTGGATTTTTTGAAACGAAAAAAAGCTCATAATCTTTTCGATTGGCATGTTCCAATACCACAATCAGCCCAGACTGTCCGGAAAAGTACCGATGTTCAGCCGTAATCGATTTATCATTTGTTTTATAAATTGTTTTTACTGTCCCGGTATATCCTCGATAATAATGCATTTTCCCTTCCTCTTTTTTTGTAGATGTTCAACAAAAATCCCTAATTTTACTGACTTTGCTGAACCGTTAATAAGTGACTTCTTCTTTTTACTATTATAACACTGTTTAGTTTTAAAAGCAACACTTATAGTGCTGATAGTGACACATAGTGATGTTTCTTTGATTATACTAAAAGTGTTGGAGGTGACAAAATGTCCAATGATTTTAATTATAAATTAGAAGAGCTTCATAATCTTCCTTGTAGAATTTCAGAACTACGAATATCGAAAGGTTTGTCAAAAAAACAATTAGCAACTGCTCTTGGTGTTAGTGCGTCTACCATTAGCAGTTATGAGTGCGGGACAAGGCTTCCAAGTCTAGATATGCTCGTAAAATTATGTTACTATTTTAAAGTATCTTCCGATTACATTTTAGGTATTGAAAAACCTAAAAATTATTCAACTTGTAATACAGATGGGTTAACCATAAATCAAATGAAAGCTATAGAAGCAATTATAATAGCTTTCAAATCAGAATAACCGTAAAGGTCAAATCCTTCGCCTCACGCCAAATACAGCGCCGCTCATTTGCGGCGCTTACTTTAACACTCAGCTGGAAGATCTTTTGACCATGGCATTAGACGCTCTAATCCTTTTTCATCGACACTTCCATCGATACGGATGTCAAGCAGTTCGGTCAATAGATGCTTTACGTAGTAGTAAACATTCAGACCATTTGCCCGGGCTGTTTCGG
>ERZ772969.438-NODE-438-length-39159-cov-19.025010_pt1 | contig 39159 bp, 64 predicted proteins | sample MGYA00511676_ERZ772969 | MGnify/ENA primary metagenome ERZ772969 (study PRJEB29015, sample SAMEA2737651) | human gut metagenome | biome: human gut; feature: human-associated habitat; material: faeces | place: China | collected 2012 ... | reverse complement strand
CCGTTGCCGTTTCGCCGTCTGGGCAACCGCCATCGTCCAGAAAGTCATATTCCAGATATAAATCGGGGTACGTTGTTCGATACCAGTTCTCCAACTGGCAAAACTCTTGCATATCAATCATCTAATCACCTACCATTTTCACGATTGCCACTGCTGCCAATATCCAGAACCAGTACACCAGGCATGCAAAAAGGACCAAGCCTAACCTTTTCCAGTTACGCATTGTAGATCACCATCGCCGTGTAGTAGTTGTATGAGCCGTTAACACCATAAGCAGTTGGTGCCAACTTAATATCAACTACTGCAACCTTGTTCTTCGTCAACCATTCGTTCATCTTGTCTTGCAGCATTGCGATGTTAGAATCGCAGAAAAACTCAACCTTCATGCCGTTCCTCGCTTTCGATAACATGCTTGCCCGTTGTATATACGCTTTCCCAACCAGTTAAAATCTTTGGAAAGTGTTTTGAATAGTAATGCCCTTCGTCGTTGTACATCTCGTCAAGCAGCACGGTTTTGTTCAGCTTGTTTAGCTCGACGATTTGATACAGTCTAAAACCGTCAATCAGCGTTACCAGTTCGTTGTTGCGGAATGCTCGTTCTACATCGTTATCTTCCTTGTGCTGTCGTGTTCGTTTAGTGCTCATCTTTATCAGTCCTCAATTCATTTATCTAGCCTAAAATTTTTAAAAGCGTCCTAAAAAAATCAAGAGTCTCCTCCAAAGTCTGTTGGACTTTCTTCTTCTCAATCTCTTTCTCGCGATCATAAGCACGTTTGCGAAACTTGTGTGGGCTACATTGAACTTCATTAAGAAATTTGTTGAAACGCCCGCCTTCGTCATTTACTTTGGCATTCTTTCTGTCTAAAACATCAAAGAAAGTATCTTCCTTGTGCTGTTTTGCTCGTCTAGTGCTCATGTTCTAGCCTCGCTTTCGCTTTAAATCCTTGATTCGCCGATTAATCAAGACATAGTACGTTTCTAGCAGCATGAATTGCGTTTCCGCTAACGAAAGTTGCGCATCACTAACCGTCTGCTGATCGCGCTGAATGTTTAAGAAAGCGACAAGTTCATCAATCTTTTCGTCAACTTCTTTACGCTCGTGTTTCAGTTGCTTTTTTAGTCCTTCCATAATCCACGCTCCCCCCTAAAAATATCTTTGTATCTACTTTGTTCAAACGGAGCTTTTACGAACTGCAACAACCCTAGCGGCTCCGTCTTCAAAGACTGTTTGGCTTTTTTATTCAGGATTTCATTTTCAATCTCTTTCGCGCGATGATAAGCACGTTTACGGAATTTGTGCGGTCGGTCAGCGAGTTTTCTAAGATCTTTATGCATGAGCCCTTCTTGGTCGAATGTTTTCCAGAATTTTCTGGCCCTAACATCTAGAAAGATATCGATTTTATGTTGTTTCGCTCGTCTAGCGCTCATTACCGCAGCTCCTTTACAATGATCCATACTTCCTTGCACACCAGCACAGCTGTGAATACGATCAAAGCTGTCTCCAAAGCATTCAGAGTAACTTCAGTCTTATCCCAGACCACCCAGATAGCGGCTGCAACTAAGCTGAAAAAGCTGATCACAATGGCTGCGTTTAAAAATTGTTTCATCGCCAGCGCCTCATTTCCTTTTCTCGCTCCGTTCGATATGCTCGCCAACGCGGGCCATTAATGCGTTGAGCGGTTGGTGCAAAATAAATGATGTTATGGTTAGTTTTATAGTGCATTAAATGCCGCACGGCTTTTTGGTTGGCAACAATCTCCTGGTGTTGCTTTGCTCGTCTAGTGCTCATGCTGATCACCATCAAAAAATGCTTCCAGATACTGACCGCACAACTTAATCAAATCGCCAAACAAGGCTGAATTGTCTTTATCGACGTAGATAGAGTCTAGATCAATTGCTGGAGTCTCATCGACAGTGGTCAATTCAAATACAGTATCGTTGCCGTAGGTGATCAAAACATTCCCTTTTTCGCTAAGGCTAATAAAGCTACCGTTCAAATTTGCCTCAGTATTTTCTAAAACTTTAAAACCTAGATGGTTATCAAGTGCTTTGAGTTTCTTGCTAAAATCATTAACTAATTTTTGGTTCATGCTCAATACCTCTTACAGTTTCCGACCGCAATATGGGCAATACTTGAAAACTTCCCCACAATATTGGCAATACTTTAAATCGTACAGATCCGTTAGATATTCAGAATCGCTCTCATCATCTGTTTTCTCTGTGCATTGTGTCCGATCAACTCCTAACAGATAATCAATCGATGTTTTGAAATAAAACGAATATGCTTCCAGTACTTCAACGCTTGGCTCGCGTTCGCCACGTTCGTATTTTGAAAGCTTGCCAGCTTTCACAATCAATAAGCCTCGTTCACGGAACGCCATTGATAGCTGTTTCAACGTCAACCCGTATCCCTTACGTACCTCTTTCAATCGATTCATCGCCAACGCCCCATTTCCTTTTCTTGCTCCGTTCGATATGCCCGCCAACGTGGACCATGAACACCTGGCCCGTTGGCACGATAGCAGCGCTTGTATGCTTTCAACGCAAGTACAAGCCCCACATGTTCCCGTGCCCGCTTTGTCATCTAAATAGCCCCTTCCTTCAACATCTTTGCAATTCGCTTTTCTGTGCTCTCAACCAGTGCAGCATATGCTTGCATGGTCTTGATTTCGTCATCGTTGTTTGCCGTCTGCTTGATATACTCATCTAACGCAGCACTTAGTTTGCGTCCGCAGTACCAGCGCCGCAGCTCAACTGTCTTGCCATTTTCCTTGTTAATGCCAAACTTAACCAGGATAGCGGGGTTGTAACTGTCGCTAGTAATGTAAAAATTGTCGTCAATCTTAATCTTCATCTTCGATCAACTCCCTAATGCTAATGATTTGCTTTGGCGCGATAGCGATCATATTGCCAAGCTCACCAGTTGCACGATACAGTGTGTCCTTACGCAGTGCCTGGTCAATCAGTGCGGTTTCGGTGCGGAATACGCCTTTGATGTTAATGGCCATAATCCTTTGATTCGTGTTGACTGTTAGCAGCAAGTGCTTTGGCTGTTCGTTGTTTTCAGTCCCTTTGTAGCTCGATGTCATGCCTTAATCCTCCTCGACTTCTTCCGCAGCGCGCCATAAATCCATAGGGTGCAAGTTGGCGCATAAATCACTATTTGCGATTTCGTTGATTTCATCAGCCGTGAACATGGCTTTTTGATTGCTCATCTTGGCGATCTTTAGCGACGTTACGCTCCACGAATCAGTGCCTTCTACCCGTGTCAGATAGCCGTAATCATTATTTAGCAGCTTGATATAATATTTTGGCTCTAATTGCTTGTCGAAATAATCGAACAGCTGGCTGCTGATCAAACGCAGCACTTCACGATCAGTCTTATTGCTTCGTACTGGAACGAAATCGGCCTTGAACCAACCCGACTTATCGCCTTCGTAAATATATACATTTGCTACCAACTCATCGTTCAGTTGGTCATACAGCCGAATGGCAAAGCTGTTTTGTGAGCTTACTTTTGCAACGGAATAGGTATAGTGAAATGTTCCGATTGCTTGCTTGGTAATTTCGCTTAACTTTTCTTTAGTCAGCATTTGTCATACTCCTAACTTCTATTTTGCATAAATTTCAACTTCTATTCTTGGCTTATCCGAGTAATACTTGTCGATTTCTTCGTGAACAATCATTGCGTCATCTTTCCATAAAACGCCGTTTAAGGCATCTTCGAATGATTTAAGGTAATTAGATAAGTCGGCTTTTACAATCGGTCTATGGGCTCCTGAGGCCCGTCTATCGTGCTCTTTTTTAGATATGCTCTTTTGAATCTTTCGATAAAAGGCTACCTTGAGATATATTTCACCCTCGACTGGTGCATCGTGATACATCTCTGTTGCCAATGCTCGCAACTGTTTCTTGAACGTGGCAGTTTTAGGTGGGTCATACAATCTGATTCCTTTGCCGAACCTTCTTGCTCGTGGTCTTGCTTGTGCTACCGGTTCAATCGGTAAAATCAGCTTAATCATCAATGGTCTAATGACGTGCCGATACAAGCGAAAATCAAAGCGCTAAAAATAGCAGTTACTGTTGCTTTCACGCCTACGATGGCGTTAATCCATAATGCCCAGAAAAAGCCAACTGCTGTTGCCAACATTGCGCTAATCGCTAGTGCATAGAATAGCTTTGTTAAAATTTTCAAACCCTTATACCCCCATATCGTGCATTAAACTTGCGTCTACTTCGTTGTTGCTGTCCCAATGCCCGGAACTCTTCATAACCCGTACGATTGCCGGGTCAATGCGCAGCATGCCATCGCCACCGCAGAACGGGCACTTACGCTCGATTGCGTCCAGGTAGCCTGAACCTTCACACCAAGCGCAGTATTGCTCGGTGTCTAAGATCATCTTGTCTTTCGTTACTTTCAGCATTTTCAGGCCTCCTACCATTTAATTTGAACTCGATTGCAGTCTTCCAAACCCCAATACTTGATTTCCGCCATTGTAAATAAGCAATCGACTAGGTTTGATTCGCGTTCAATGTTTTTGACATCGATAAAATCACTATATGCAAGCCCTGCAAGTTGCTTATCTTTAGAAATCATTAGTCCGTACTCATATCGCAAATAATAGCAATCTGGGGTGTGAGGAACGAAAACAATATAAACTGGTTGTTCGTTTTTGAAACGTTCTTGACTGTTGCGGTTAGCCTCATCAAGCAGCGCTTGAATCACATCTGCAGCATCTTCCACCAATCCTCTGTCGTCATGGTCATACTCGTAATAGCTGTTAAGCCAATCGATCGCATTATCTCGGTTGTACTCCGTGACATAACGATACCTTTTGTTTTGTTTTTCAAACCATTCTGGACTCATAGTCAGCACTCCTTAAATCATGCTTGCCCGAACATCAACCATGCCGTTAAACGTCAAGCGATGTTCTGGGTTTCGTGTAATCAAGCGACTCAATAACTTTTCGTTATACATTTCTTGTAATTCACTCGTTTTGTTATTCGTGGTAACAATCGTGGTGAACTTGCCAAACCGTGCGTCCGCGACGCTGAATAATCCTTTTTGCATATCAACGCGAACTTGGCTTTTGGTGTCGGTTCGCATACCGCCTTCAGTGCCGAAATCATCAAGCACCAGAACATCAACCGGTTCGATTTTCAGTTGGCGGTTGCCTTGCATTAGATCAATCAAGCCATACAAGCGGTTCTGAACGGTCTTATCATCGAACCGCCGACTGTATAGCTCGGCCAGCGCGTCAGTTGAAACAAACAGCGCTGTCTTTCCGCTTTCGTTGCGAATCTTATCAACCATCGCTAATGCTAGGCTCGTCTTGCCAGTGCCTGGATTTCCTGCCAGATACACGTTCATGTTTTGACCGTTGGCAATCATCTTTGCTAACGTCCAAGCACGGTTACCGATTTCAGCAGCCTGTTTCTTGTCCGCCTGTTTGTCGACTTTCCAATCGTCAAACGTGAACTTTACCGGCTGATTGCCAGTCCATAAGCTCTTGTTATAGACCCGATTAAAGTTGTGCATGGCGTTCTCTTTCCGCCACTCGTCATGTAACGGTTCTGCTTTCTTTTTCAGATAATCAACCGCTGCTTGCTTATCAGTCAGATCAACGTCTGGCAACTCCCAGCCTTCTTTGGCAAATATCTTCTTTAAGCTCTTAACGCCTTCTTTGGCGCTATCCTTTACGTTTAGCATGTTTCACCTCCTACCAGAATTCGTTGTCCATCTGATACCGCGTCAATCCGTTAGGGTCTGGCTGACCAGTCATTGGATTGATCCTTTCGGTATAGTAAGGATCGTTCTTGTCTGGTTGGCCCTTCACTTTCTCGTTTAGATAGTCTTCAAACTTCGTTCCAAACAGCGTTAATGGTCGTAGGTATTTGTTCATCTTGTTGTCGTTCAGCCAAGTAGCAGTTTTCTTGTCGATAACTGTTTTGAAGTCATCAACGCTAAATCCTTCTTTAAGTCTTGCTTGAACTAGCTGCTTGGTCTTTGGTGTGGTTGCTTTGTAGTGGCTATCTGTTTTTTCGTTCAGATAGTCAACGATTGTTTTAGTTTTGTCAGCCACACCGTCGGGCTCTGCCCGACTATTATTGTCTGTTGTAATCTCTGTCGTAATCTCTGAGTAATCTCTGGTATTGGTTTGCTCATTTTGAGCAACTCCGTTTGCTCTTTTTGAGCAGTCCGTCTGCTCATTTTGAGCAACTCGTTTGCTCATGCCCTTATCAACCATTTCATAATCGATTGAATACCATTTCGTTTTGTCAAACCCAGCTTTATTGAAGTTGCCAGTAATGATCAATCCTTTTTTCTCGCAGTTTTCAATAGCCCGGCGAACCGTTGCTAAACTCCAAAAAGGGAAATTATCTTCTTGCCATTGCTTATAACTGTTGTAAATCCACTTTCGACCGTTGATTAACTTGGCACTTTTACCATTTAACCAATAGTTAAGTTGTTGCAGCACGATTGCTTCGTTAAGCCCAAATGCTTTTGCTAATTCGCGGTCAACGACAATTGGGTGCGAATCAAAAAGCCATTTACTCATTGCCATATACCCCTTTCATGCCGATTCGTTTCAACGTTTCAGCGTTTACTTTCACGCCTAAGTTTGTTAAGCGATATTTCTTGCAGAACGCTTGATTGCCTATCTGGTGCCACTCCGTATGGTGTACCCGGCAAAGCGCTGATAATCGTGCTTGCGTATGGTCTAGCTTGTTACGATTACGACCCATACCGACCTCATCGATATGGTTGATGTCAGCAGCACGACCACAGATCAAGCAACGCCGGTGTTGTATACACTTGAACTGAAAATATGATTCATCACGTGGCAACAGCGGATAGCCGTCGTTGATTGGCACTTGGTAATCGAAAATAAAATCAATCACTAGGTTTATCAGCTCCGTTGCATCTGATACCGTGCTAACAGTATCGTTTGCCAAGCTAATCTCTTTGCCAGCCGTCTTGATTGTGTATTGAAGGTAAAAGTATTCCTTCAACCACTCTGCCGGTTCGCCTGACCATCTGTGAATATCGCTTAACAGTGCAAAGAATAGTCTTCTCTGACGTGGTCTTGCTTTTCGCCTATCTGGGATTTCGTACTCCACCGGAACACCACTAACCTTGCCGTACATGGTTTCTATATGGCTAAGATTTGGTGTTTCGTCTGGGGCAATCCACCACCCACCCTGCTCCCAGTAGGCTTTACCGCTCCGCAGCATTAGAACGGAACATCATCGGCGCTATCGTCAAATGGCATAGCGTCGAAAGGCTGCTGGTAGTTATCGTTCTGATAGCCGTTAGACTGTTGATAACCGCCTTGTTGGCTTTGATCGTTGTTGTTCTTCTTGGAATCAAGAAAAGTTACGTTCTCGGCTACAACTTCGGTTACATAGACCCGCTGGCCTTGATTGTTTTCGTAGTTACGGGTTTGGATTTGGCCTTCAATTCCGATTAGCGAACCCTTACCGCAATACTTGCAAAGCAAGTCAGCAGTCATGCCCCACGCTTGAATGCCAATAAAATCAGCTTCACGATTGCCATTTGAATCCTTGAACCGGCGGTCAACTGCTAACGAGAAGTTGACAACGGACGTCCCTTTGTTCGTTTGGTGCTTTTCAAGGTCTTTCGTGATACGACCAGTTAAAGTTACGTTGTTAATCATTAGTTTTGTTCCCCACTTTCAAGCAGTGCTTTCACTGCATTTACATACTCTTCACCGCTATGCTTACCATCGCCGAGAGTGCCCTTAACAAGCTCTTCAGCACGCTTTGAATCGCCATTAAGACGATTAATCAACTCCATCATTAAGCGCCGATATTCGGCTTGTAATGCGTTCATTTTGCGTTGCTGATTAACTTGTTCCTTGCGCTGCTCTGCTTGCTCTTTGTCAGCTTCGTTGATGTCCGCCATCGGCAAGTCTTCACCGGCATACAAGTTAAGCCCTAGCCCTGCCATTGCTAACGCCTTTACTAAACAGCGTTGTTGTGTCTTGTTGATCTGTGCGATGTTAGGCTTTGCGACCGGTTGGTTTCGCATATCCATGACGTACAGCCGTTCAGAATACGTTTCATCTTCAATCGTTACAGTTACCTTGACTTCGCAGCCTTCCGGCGTGATTCGATAGTCTAGCATTTGACCAGTTGCATACCATGCACCGGTTTTTTCGTTGAACCGGTACTCTGGGAACTCCTCGATAACACGGTTAGCGCTTGGATAAATACTCTTGACCATGTTCCAAGCCCAAGCCCACGAAACATACTTCAGTGCCGGGCCTTTTCGCATGCTGATAACTTCAACGTGGTTTGAAACATCAACCGCAGACAACGTTTCAAACACTGACTTCTTCTTTTCGTCTGCCATTACTTGATAACCCCTTTATAGTTAGTAGCCAGATAAGCACCAGGAACTTCCTTGCCGTCCTTGATAGCCTTTTTAATATCCGTCTTGCTAGGCTCTCGCTTGACGGTAACTTTCTCTTTGTAATACTGGTCAGGAATTAACGACTGATCGCTAAACTCTACCTTTTCGCTCTTGCGCTTGCTGTAAACGTGCTTATCAGTGCGGACCTTCGCCGTTCCTGAGTTAGCTACAATGTAGCCAACGTATTCTTGCAGGCGGTCAACACGGGCTTTCGCCTTGTCCCGCTCCTTCTTAATATCAGTCAGCTTTTGGATTTCGCTTTCGTATACAGCAATATCCTTGTTAGTGTCATCAATCAGCCAGGCAATAGCGTCCAGCTTGTCGGCCAGTTCGAGCTGCAAGGCGTCGATAGTGTCCGTGTAGGACTGCTTATCGATTTCACCTTCGGCCCGTTTCTGGTCGATAGTGGCAATCGCCGTGATGATTTCAGCAGTGTTCATTCGTTTCCTCCTAATCGTGTTTCGGATCGTCTTCCGGTTCGACTTCCAGATAGTTGTCAATTAGTGCGTCTTGGTAGCCTTCCTCATAGCCAGACTGCCAAGCTTTGACTAAATCGGCTTTCGTATACGTTTCTTTCATGCTATAATCACCTTGAATTTTGTTTTTTTATCGGCATTACCGGCGATCGGTAGTGCCTTTTTTTGTTGTGCTGACAGTAACTTGGATTGAAAACAATACGATCCAGATCAGTGCTACCCAGTTCGCCTTGATAAAGTGGTTGGTCATGTACAAATACATGAAACCGCCACTTAACAGCGACCAGATACTAGCCTTGAGTGTTCCCATGTTTACCACCTCGATTGATACCTGCTTGACGTTCAAGCGCAGCAACTTTGTTGGTCAGATCAGCAAGACCGACAAACAGAATCGCTACTAACAATCCCAATAGAATTACAGCAATAGTCATTTACTTCGCTCCCCAATTAAATTCGTGGTAGTGGTCGTTGACCCAAAGACTGGCATCGTAGGCATAAATAATGGTTTTACGCCCCGTTCCTGGAAATGGATCGACGACAAAGCCGCCGTTCTCGACATATGTTTCTGGGTAGCGATCAAAGATTTCACGCTTGACCCATGCTCGGCCTTTACCGCCTAGACAATTCTTGCGGAACTCTTCAACGTCCCATGTTTTGCCTTTCAGTGGTACTAGGCCCAGCTTTTTAATCGATTGCTTGACGGACTGCTCAATCAGTTCATCATCAATCGTGATTTTCATTTGATTGCCTCCTATTCCATGTACAAATCGTCCATGCCAAGCAGATCACACACTGCGTATAGAACATCAAGATTCATGTCTTGTAGGTCTTCAATTCGTGCTTCACGTTCATTACCGTTACCATCACGGGTTGTGGTTAAAGTAGCGGTGTTGTATTCAATCAGCGTCTTGAGCGCTTCACGCAAGTTATCTGGTTCGTACATCGTTGACACCTCCTAGAAGTACAAAACTTTGGCCTCTTTCGATTCGCCATTCTCGTCTGTTTGAAAGCTGACTGATAGAAAGTCAACGTCTGCAAGCAGCACATCAACTCGCAGCTCAAAATCTTCTTGGGTTTCGCCTTCTCGACGCTTGATAATTTTCGTGTTCATCATTAGTCCTCCGTTTGTGTTTTGCATTAGGCTTTTAACGAAACGTTAGAAGCCTTATATATCAACGTTTGTGTTTATTTGATTGCTGATTCGATAGCTTTTACACCTTTGTCAAAGTAAAGCCACTGTGGCACTTCTTTGTCCAAGCTACGCGACTTGCTGTTAGCCCAACGACCGTATTCGTTTTGTCCAGGCTGTTCAGCTTTTAACCCCAACTGGTTAGCGATACGACCAACTTTGTTAGAAGTGATGCCTAGCTTTTGCCCAATTTGTGTTGCCGTGTACTCTTTGTGTTTCATGACTGGCACTGTCATTTCACCGGTCAACTCTTTAGCAGCATGAGCTAGTAGCAATTGACGGGCTGTTTCTGAACTGGTAGCCATTGCGATTTTGTACATCATGTTGGCTTTGCGAGTAGCAGCGTTGTCTTCCATGATTGACAATCGTCGTTGCTGTACCAATGAAGGGCTGTTTTTCTTGATTGCTACTCGCATATTGAAGTAGTTGTCTACCAGCTCGTCGTAAATGTCCCACGCTTTATCATCATCAAGCACTTTTAAAAGTTTTGCGTAGCCTCGCTCAGAAAGCAGATAAACGTGCTTTGCGTTGCCCCATTGTGCTTTGGTGAACCCATAGTCAGAAAACATATACTTTGAAAGTATCTGTTTTAAGTCGATTAAATCGATGCCGGTTTTAAAGTGCTTAATGTTGTCGTTGATTAATTGGTTGATCTTAAACAGCGGGCGTTCGTGAATGTTTGCAATATCTCTGGCAAGCATTGACTTTTTGCCTTCCCCAAAACCGCCTTCGATTCCCAAAAATTCAAAACCGGCGATATGTTTTTCACCAATTACTTTGATTTCTGGAACGTTTTCCAGAACTTTTTCTGTATTGATGTTTTCCATATTGTTCCTCCTAAAATAAAACTTTGTAATTAGCCTTGTTTCTGTTTATTTTTATCAAGTTTTTTGGTATTTAACAGCAAAAAAATTTGCTCCACGCTACAATCCAAAACCGTTGCCAGTTTCTTCAAATGACGCGGGCTAGGAATTGATTTCCCCGTTTCCCAAGAAGAAACAGTCGGGAAACTAACTCCTACTTCTTTCGCTAATTCAACTTGCGTAAGTCCTTTGCGAATACGCAAGAACTTAATGCTATCAGTCATGTTTTCAACTCCTTTAATTGGTATGCTTATATACTACAATAAAACTTTATAAAATGCAACACGATAATATAAAACTTTTTAAAATAAACAAAAAAACTTTATATCAAGTATAATAACAATATAACTATATTGTAGTAAGAAAGGAGTTTGTACAATGACTACCGCCCAACGAATTAAAGATTTAAGAAAACGTCATAGAATGTCGCAGACTGAGTTATCGAAATTCGTTAATGTTTCGCAAGCGACAGTTACGGCATGGGAAACTGGAAAAGCTGAACCTTCTAGCAGCGCACTTAATAAACTGGCTGATTTTTTTGATGTTTCAGCCGATTATATTCTTGGCAGAACTAATATTGAGAATAATAATAGTAGAAAAATGACCATTGATGAAGCAATGGACACTATCATGTCAGCAGACGGAAAAGAACCGACTGAACATGATAGAAAATTAATGGAAAGTATTATAAAGGCATACTTAGACAGTCGGGACTAACTAGATATGGACGTTCGTAACATTGTCAAACAACTAAATATCAGTGTTCATTATGTGGATATGGAAAAGCCTGGCTATGCAACGATCAGCGCAGATAAGCAGTTAAAGTTTGTGTTCGTTTCTAGCCACTACCCAGCGCGTGTGCAGAAAGTTACACTTATCCACGAACTAGAACATATCGCTAAGCAGTCAGGCCAGACAGCACTTTACAACGCTACTGTTTCGGCTCGTTTTAAAATGGAAAGTGAAATAAACCGTTGCGTTGTCTATGAGCTAGTAGACGACTATATCAAGCATACCGGCATTGAACCGGAAAACATCAACTATATAGATTTCATGCAGCTTAACGATATATCAGCAGACTATGAATCGTTCGTGAAAGAAACGATCAAAAATTATAAATGGGGTAAATAATATGAGAAAAAGTATTGCTTTCTTGATAATGGCATGTGGGATTGCCTTAGCCGGTTGCAGCACGAATACAGATAAAGCGAAATCTTCAAGTTCTTCCAGTTCATCAAGCGTTGCAAGGTCATCATCGGTTAAACCTGACCCTAACGCATCTGAGCGGACTTGGACTTACAAGAACAACGTTTTTGACGCTGGCAACGAAACTTATCGTTTTACCAAATGGAACGTTATGGATTCAGCAGATCAAGGCAAAAAGATTCTTGTCCTTTATTGTGATGTTACTAACAACTCGACAAAGGAAATGGACCCGTCAAACGTATATATGGTAGTTGGTGCCTATCAGAAAAACGAAACTTCTGACGTGCAGCTCACACCGGGAATGGCAGCATTAGATGAAAATGGGGACAATCCATTACAGCAATATGAAGACGGGTTATACAACAAGTTGCTTCCTGGAAAGACCGTTAAAGCGGTTATGACGTTCACTATCAACAACGACAAACCGGTTCGTTTGGAATTTGAAAATCCTAATTTTGAAACGATTGGGACCAAGACTTACAAAGTTAGCAAGAAATTAAGCAAAGCGGAAAGAAAGAAACTTAATCAGTCTAGCTCTTCTTCATCTTCTACAACGCAAACAAATGCTGTTTCGCAAACTAAAACCGTTCCCCAGAACAATGGCGGTAGCAGCACTACCCAGACATCAAGTTCAAGCAGTAGCGATCAAACTTACACTGCTCAACCATCGCAAGGCGGTACTATTTATCAGACTGGCAACGACACTGGCAGTTTTGCAGGCGACCCAGATGCTATTGCAGACACGCAGCAAATTCAAGAAAGTCTTGCAAAAGCGAATGGTTGGGAATAGCAACTTAAACAAAAATAACCCTAGCTGTTACGGCTAGGGTTTAAAAATAGACTTAAATCGAACATATGTACGAAAGGATTTACTATGGCTTCTTTTACTAAACGAAACGGAAAATGGCAAGCTCGTATCAGCTGGCATGATGAAAATGGAAAACTTCACCAGAAAGCAAAGTCTGGATTTGCTACCAAAGCACAAGCGAAAGACTATGCAACTCAAATTGAAAATGAGCTGATCAATGGCGTTGATATTGCAGCAGACCCGGTTTTTGCCGACTACTTCAAGACATGGTGTGAAACTTATCGCTTGCCGAAAATATCAAAAGCAACGGCTCGCAACTATATGAGTTATTACCGAGTTATCACAAGTTATTTTGGTGAAACTAGAATCAAGCAGATCAAGCGCAGCACCTATCAGCAGTTTTTAAACGACTATGGCAAAGATCACTCGTTGGGAACAATGAAAGAAATGACGTCAAAAGTTAAAGCTTGCGTTAGATCAGCTATTGCAGACGGTATCATCACTAAAGACTTTACCTATAATGCAAATATAACCTATGACAAATCGCTGACACGCAACCCTGAGTATTTATCCATCAATGAGCTTAAACGGCTTATATCAGCCCTTAATGACGATTTAAAACCAGATAACGTTAAGCCTTATATCGTTTTGACTGCTATTTATACCGGCGCAAGATTTTCAGAAATTATCGCTTTGACTTGGAAAGACGTTGACTACCTGCACCGAACGATCACGATTAATAAATCCATTGACTATAAGTACAATACCGGATTTAAGCCAACCAAAAATGAAAGTTCAAACAGGACAATTCGAGTTAATGGTGAGCTGCTTAAGATATTGTCGCAGCTAAAAGTTAATCAAACGCCACTTTTGTTTGCTAAAACTCCGCAATCTTTTCGCACTATTTTCATAAAAAAAGTTAACGCCTATCTTAAATCAACTATGGAACGAATCGGAATTAAAAAACGCGATTACACATTTCATGCGCTCCGCCACAGCCATGTTGCGTTTCTTTTAAGTCAAGGAATCGACATTTACGCAATTAGCAAACGATTAGGGCACTCAAATATGACGACAACTAGCAATGTATATGCTTACTTGATAGATGAATATAAGCACAAGCTGGACGATGAAATTGAGCGCAAATTAGCGCAATTATAGCCGTCGTTGCACTAATATTGCACTGCTAAACTATAAATGCTGTTATATCAACGTTTTAACGATGTTAAATACCTTGTCGATAAAGGTCAGCATAGTGTTCTATAGTTTTTTATAATGCACGAAACCGTATATTATCATAATTTAGTGATATATAATAATATATAAATATTATAACCATTGCACTTTTCGTTGCACAAAAAAACGGCCGTCATTGACGACCGCAGCCCCACTTGCGGTGGGGATAACACAAATTAAGACCCAAGGTATTCTAATATCTATATCTGGATCACACCCGCTTTGGGCGGGTACTAAATAAGCTAATGCCTAATTTAATTATAGATTTCAATCCGCGTGCTGAAAGCACGAAACAGCCGGTATCGCTACTGGCTGTTTTTATTTTATAGCAATTTATCGATTTCAGCAATTCGTTTCAGCAAACGTTCTTTATCGTCAAGTAGCGCTTGGCGATCAATTTTAGGCTCGCTGACAATCTCAATAGTTGCATGCTTTACTTCAGCTTTCTTTGCCAAGCTTTCTGGGACGTTATATACAATGATTTCCGTTCCCTTGCCAAACTCGATTGTTGGGTATTTCATTGAACCGCCTGACTTGTATTTGCCTTTGACGGTTACACCATCGGCAACTTTTACGCCGGAATCACGACCACGTGCCGACATGATTTCACGGCCGAACAACGTCATTACCAGCTCGTTGTCGATTGATTGGATATCGCCTAAATCGCAATCATCAAGAACCGTTAGCTTAACGGTTACTTTTGGTTCGTTATTTTCTGAACCGTCAGTACCATAGACATCACGCAGCACCCGCTTTGCGTCTTCAAGACTTTCAACAGGTACTTGCCATTCTTTTGTGGCAGCATGCCACTTGGCACTGCCAATGCTATGGATTTTCTTTACAAACTCTGGATTGAATGGGCTACTAATGTATGCCTTATCGGCTTCGGTGCGAATTGAAATCATTTTTATGCCTCCTAATCAAAATACGTGTCGTAAATTTGTTCAACAAGTTCTTCCGCTTTAACAGAATTGGTGAACAATTCTTTAAAGTTTGAGTTTTTGCCTAACCAGTCTAATAGATCATTGCCACATAGATTGCTATTATCAATGACAACCAAGCCTTCGCCTTTAATATCGATTGAACCGTCTTCGTGCAGCTCGATAATGCTATTCAGATCATCAACAAAGTTTTCGACAAATTCAGCGGTGGTCATCTTTTCTTCTTCCGCTTCATCATTGTAGATGCTAACAATATCTTCTGGAAGGCCAACAGTTACGCCTTCCTTTGCTAATCCTTGCAGTTCTACCAGTTCGTTCAATTCCAGTTGTTCTTTCTTCATCATTTTAATTTCCTCCTCGTTATCGTTGATGAATGTTTGAAACTTTTCAAGCGTGGTCAGCCAAACTTTACTCCAATCTGACCGGCCAGAACGCAAGTTAGAAATTGTTACACGGTTAACGCCCGTGCCCTTTTCTAGCTTAGTCGTTGGTATGCCAGAATCGCATACCAACTTTTTGATTGCTGTTGTATCAATAATCATTTAGCAGCCTCCTAGTTTAAATGGTCCCGCTTGCTTAAGATAATATCTCCGTTCCAGCGTTTGCCGTCTTTGTAGAAATAATACCGGTCAAGACCTGGAACCCACTTGCGTTCAAGTCGAACAATCTTTCCTTGCAGGTTGTTCTCATCATATGGCAAGTTAGCCATTGGATTGTTATCATTAAGGGCTTTTGTTTCCATATCCTTAGTTACTTCCAAACCCATTGAACGGGTTAAGTGTCCCGTTTCATCGAGCGGGTCTTGGTTTACCCAGTTCCAGTTTTCGGTGAAATCTTCCAGGCTGATCAGCCCGTATTTCTTCCAGTTTTTAAAAATCTTTGTTTCTTCAATTTTCATTTTTGATTCGCTCCTTTTTTGTTAATATTTCTTTACAAGTATTATAATACACTCTTCCATCATGTTTGTAAATACTTATTAACAAAAAGTCAAAATAAAAAAGACCTAGCCGTTAAGCTAGGTCTAATCGTTATTTATTTGAAGGTTCCGTAAGGCTCGCCAGTATTAGCGTTCCGGCATACCAGATAGCCGTATTGACCATTTCCGCGTGGTTGACGCAGCCAAACGAACCCGTTATGACGGCTCCATGCGTCATACTTAATCACGCTACCAGAAGGCAATACCGCGATTGACGTTGCGGTTACTTTAGCGCCCCACCGCAAATGCAGTGCCGTTGTACTCGTGAACGTACCATTTTCGGCGTGCCACTCATCGCCCAGTGCGTCCTTCCAGACCGTTTCAGCGGGCTTCTCAGCCGGTTGTGCAGGCTGTTCCGGTTGCTTAACTTCGGTTGGGTTAAATAGCGCCAAAGCGTTGTCAGTCAGTGTGATAGACCCGTCAACCTTGTAGCCTAACAAGTTATCAGTGTACTGCCATGCGTCAACATAGTTGGCACTTGGGAAGTAGTTAAAGTTAGGCTCTTTGCCGTCTGCCTTACCGTTTGCCAGTACGTATGCAGCTAACCAGAAGAAATCGCAGTGTGGGTGGATTGCTTCCAGGTCAAACTTAGGCAGCAAATACTTGTACGTGTAGAAACCGGTATGATAACCAGCATTACGCAACGTGTCAAGAAACACGATAACGCTTGACGTTGGCATGCCATTGATTTCAGCGTCAAGGACTAACAGCGTGCCAGGCTTGACGTTTGCCTTTGCCTTAGCGTTGGCGATAAAGAACTCGGCTTCCGCCTTCGCTCCGGCGTCATTCGTGAAACGTCCGAAATGGTAGAATGCAAAGCCATTAACACCGCCCGCAGCAGCATTATTTACTTCGCTTTGGATATAAGGGTTGACGTAGTTAGTGCCTTCTGTAACCTTAACGATTGCCTTAGTAGCGCCAATCGCGCGGTAATCGTTAGCGGTCAGGTTGGCTTGGTAACTAGCCAAATCAATCATGATTTCGCGTGCCATTTTTGACCTCCTTATTCGTGTCTTCGTGAACATACTCATCACTTAGTTTGTAGATATACTGCTTGACGAAATCGGGAACGGGTACGCCCATTTGCCCCAGATTTTCAATGATTGAAACAGCATAGAAAAGTACATAAAAGATAATCAGCGTATCGCCGGCACTCCGAAAACCGTTGATGTCAAGCATAGGGTAAAGCGTAATAATAATCAGCAGCAATGCCCCGTGCCGAATCAAGCCATCAGTGCCTTTACGACTGCTTGTTTTTTTGGTAACCAAAGACTTCAAAAAGCCCGTGGTAATATCAGCAACGACAATCCAGACAAACAGCCACACGATTTTGTTATCGACTAACATATGCAAGTGCTCCATGTATTGCATATGGTATGGTACGCCTGGACCATCAGCAAGATACTTAATAACGTCCAATTTCCCAACTCCTAACTGCCGCCTTGCTATGCAATACTGTTATCTTTCGTAGGCGACAAAATAAAAAGATTACGCAGCTACGTAATCTTGTCCGGTGATTTCCTTGAATTGTTCAGCGGTCAGCCAACCGACATAAACCGCGTCCTTGCATTGTTGTACCGTGAACAGGCCCATTGGGTAGTACATCTTGAAGATAGAATACATAGTTTTTACCTCGTTTCTTAGTTAGTTGCCTTTGCATTTGCCAGTAGTGCACTGGTCAGACTAGCGATTTGCGTACCTTGCTGCTTAACCGTCATTTGCGTTTGCAGCAGTTGAGCAGTAAGCAATGCAACAGTAGTTTCATCGCTCGATTCAGTTTTTTCGGGTTCTTTCAATTTATCGATTTCTTCCTTTGACAACGTTTCAACCCACTTATTTTGGGACTTGTCAAATTTTGGCTTGTACATACCTAAGCCGTTTTCATCTGACGGCTTAATCGTTGTTTCGTTGGAATTTAAAACCGCATCTTTTGTTGCGATTTCTAGATTATCTAAGCTACCATCACTGTCATAATGATAGATAGTAATCAGTTCCGTGTTATCAACCCAATTTTGCCCGTCCCAGTACGCATTAGCAGTTTGAGGCGCTACCAGTGTTTGACCTTCTGCCAATACGAAATTGTCATCAGCGTTTTCAGTTCCTAAAAACTCGTGCATGCGATTTTTTGCATTGTAAAGATAAACTACTTTACTCATTAAAACACCTCCTAGCCAACAATCAGCAACGAAATCATAGCGCTAAATGGGGATAGATCGAAGTTATAACCGTTAGTCATCAAGATCTTGCCACCGCCTTGGTCAAAGCTCAGACCACTAGCAGGACTACCGTCAATATACCCGCTTTGCGCAAAATATGATCCAAACAAGTTCTTAATGTCGTCTGACATTTTAACGATTTCGACCTTTTGCCCTTGCTTTACAGTTGGCGTAGTACACCAACCGGAAAATTCAAGGATTGTCAGTCCGCCCGCTTTATATTTGCGCCAACACAAATTATCGCCGCCGAACCCGTTAAGGCTAGTTAGCCCTACCTTGCTCCACTCCGTACCGCTACCACTAGCAGCGTTCAGTTTTTCAAAGTTGGCTTGGATAGCTTCGGGCCCTTTATCCATGCCACTAAAAATCTTAGTAAGGTCCATTTTTTCACCTCTTAATTTTTAAAATAAATAGCCTTGACGCCATCGAATGCGCCAAAGCTACCATCATCTAATTTTTGCATTAGTTTGTTGTCTGAGAATTTGTCAAACGATGAAAGAATCTCAAGCGTGCTAATGCCGTTAGCAACACTAACCACTTCAACTGACAATGTTTGACGATTCCCACCACCGAAAAAACCGCTAGGCTCAGTCCCAATTGGAACGCTACCTAATGGATATTCCAGATAGGTTACAGTGTAGGTTGTTCCTACTGTTAAAACCGTAGGAACACGAATACGAATGCCATGCGTGTTGACGGCCAGCCATGAGCCAGCTCCATCTCGAATGCCGTTCCAAGCATAGACATGAAACCAATAGTTGGTTCGCGGTTTAAGGCCAGTTACCGTGTACGACTTGGCACTCGTTGTTGCAATCAAAGTAGTAGCGCCATTCTTAGCGCTGCTATCTTCAATTCGAAACTGCATAAGATCACCCGCTTAAGTCCAACTTAACTTGACAGAGTTAGTCGTTACATCGCTTGCCGTAAGGTTAGATACGTTGACCAGTGCTTCATAGACCGTGATAGTTACCACGTTTGACGTCTTAGTGCCAATAGTTGCTTTAATCGTGGTCGTACCAGGTGCAATTGCCTTGATATTGCCAGACTGATCAACCGTTGCAACTGTTGGCGTGGTACTGGTCAGCGTGTAGTGCCCGTCCGTTTCGTTAGCAGGCGTTACCGTTACGCTGGCCTTAGCCGTGCCACCGACTTCAAGCGCAGTCTTATCAATCGCAATCGTGATAGATTGTACTGGAATTTCGCTCGTAGTTACCGTTACGATGTTCGACTTGGCGCTTTCACGCAGTCCGTTGTAACTACTTACAGCAAAACGATAGGTCGTTTTTGCTTGCAGACCCGTAACCGTGTAGGTTTTCTGGTCGGTAACTTCCGCAATCTTAGTAAGTTCCCCACTAGCGCCTACACCTTGATAGATGTAATACTTCAACTTAACTATACCCCTTTAGTTTAGTTGCGCCATTCTAGCCGTTGCGTGTGTTCATCAATATAGATAGCTCGCAGATCACTTGGGCTTGTAGGCTTGCTGAAATAGCCCGAACCGCCTGCAAGGGTGCTCTTGCCTTTGCCCTCTCCAGTCAGTGCCAGTTGCGCGTTAACGTTACCCAGACTGACTTTAATAGTTTTGTAGCCATCGTGAACATACCATGCACCAGCACTCGATTCAAAGTTAGGAGCGTCGCTTAAATAGAAATTACGCGGCAACCGTACCTTAATCGTGTTGGCATCTGGATACGTAGCCATGCATGGAACTAGCTTTGTGTTAGTTTGTCCAAAACCGCTTGGGCCACTCCCAAGCCCGTTTGGCTCGGTACCAATTGCATACTCGTAGTACATGACTTTTGGTTCTGGATAATCAGCTTGATTGTGTACGATTGTGATTTCGTACCCGTAAAGCAAGTCTTCCAGACTATCAGCCGTAACCATGCTTGCGTTACGCTCGGCAACCATGCCATTAGACAGTGCAATGACGTTGGTACCGTCTGGGGTTTCGTCCTTATGCTTAACGCGAATTTGCCAAACAGCGCCATGCCCGTCATCGTAGTTATCCCAACCCTTCGTGATTGCAAGGTCGTTCGCAGCTAATGCAGCATAACTTTGCATGGTCGGGACATCGCTGAATTGCCATGCTCGATCGTGGAACTGAGCTTGTTTCAGCGTTTCTTGGATTTGTTGCGTCATCTCCAGCAGTTGATTATAGCGAACGTACAACCCATTCTTAGGGTCGTTCACTTCTGCCATTGCGTCGTTCAACGATTGCTTGTACTTAGCCAACCATTCGCTGAATTCCTGACTGTACGTTTCGCCCGCTTCATTAAGCTTGTCCTTAATCGCGTTGCCTTTGTCGGTTACTTGCTCAAGGATTCGTTCAAACTCTCCGATATAATCTCGGCCGGCATTCCCAACGTGTGCAAAAAACTGGTCGTCGATAACATCAAAATCCATGTCAACGGTTGATACCGTTTGACCGTCTCGGCCAATGAAACGAACAAAAAACTGTTGCCAGTGTCCAGGAACGTTGAAAGTGCGTTCGTCAAAGTGCAGCGTTACCCGTCCCAATGCGATTTGATCGTTGCGATCATTAGCTTCTACTGGATAGATATGCTTATGCACGTACCCTTGATTGTCGACACCGCCGTATTCGTATTGCCAACCCCGCATATCAACGGGCAAACTATTGCTAGTGATATACACCGGCAAATAGTCGTCCGTGTCACCTACACGACCTTTGAAATACCCGCTAATATCTAAGATTTGGTCTTGATAGCGGGTTAGATCAAGCGTTAGCCGTGCCTTTTCTCGTAATGCCATTCATTCACCTTCTTTCATCGTTCGTTCAAAGTGTCTTCGTCAAGGCCATATGAATTTAGGAAGCCATCTACTTTGTCTTGCTTTGCAGCTAACAGTTCAAAGCCTTTTGCGATAGCTTCCCGAACATCTTTGCCATACTGAGCCTTACGAATCGTTTCAGCAATACTTTTCATATCATCAGTGGTTGCCATTAGCTTGCCCCTTTCAGCTTATCAACTTCGGCTTTTAACTTATCAAAATCAGCTTGCGATACATAGCCCGCCGGTATCTTATCGTTAATGATTGATTGCAATTGACGCATGTCAAACTTAAGCTGCGTTACGTCTTCACTACTTGTCACGTTCTGAATAATCGTAGTTGTGCTTGACGTGTTAGATTGACCGCTCGCCTGAACCTCAGCTACACGGCTAACGATAACTTTAACCCGTTCCAAGTCTTGCGCTTGACGGCTTGTTTCCAACTGATAGTCAGTCAGCCCTAACGACTTATCGCCGATAGTTAGCGTTGACTTGTGCGGTTGTAGTAGGTCAATTTCTTTCTGCACTACTCGCAGCAATTGCGATTGCGCTACATAAGGATTGATGAACATATACCGGTCGGCAACTTTGAAATGATCAAAGTTAGGCAAGTTCAGTTCAACCGCGCTGACTTCCCAGCTTTCTGGCACTCGCTGTGCGTTGATCCATGCTTTCGCTTGGTTCATCAAGTCGTTAGCGTCGGTTACTTCGTTGAACTCAATCGTGCCGTTGATAATGCCAAACTCTTTTTGCAGCTCCGGTATATCGATATAATCTCGCCCTTCATTGACGCTAGTAATCGTTAGTTTTGGTCTAGCAGCGTTTGAGTTGCTGACCTCTTCTTTCTTACTTTCATCTTTAGACTGTGAACCATCACCGCCGTTTTTGATCAACGCTTGCGGATCTAACCACGTGCCATCGTTTGTAAACGACTTCTTGACCGCTTCATAAAAATCGGCTTTGGTAACCCCGACGTGCAAATGGTCGGTGTTTCGCCAACCGATAACATCACCGGTTTTGACCTTATCGCCAATGTTGACTCTGATTTGGCCAGCACTGCTGAACGCTTCTTGATAGACAATATTAAAACCGTCCGTGCTGTGCGTTACAACGTAGTTGCCAAGCCCGCCCATGTAGCCCTTGAAAACAACCGTGCCACCATGGATTGCGTGAACTTCACTTCCTGGGTGATCAACCGAACCAAAATCTAATCCATCATGAAATGAATTGGGTCTAAAGCCACCATCGTAACCGAATTTTTGGGCTTGGCTAAAACTGCCTTCGCCGACACTAGGAAACGGCCAGCCCCAACCATTTGTGAGTGTTTCGGTCGCGGTATCAGTAACTGGACCATTAACCCGCCGTGTACCAGTTGGGCCCCAACCGCCGGCATGTGAAATATCGGCTAACCAGTTGGAATCGTTGAACATCGCTAAAAGTTGATGAAAACCTTTATGAATGTCTTCATAGCCTTGTACCTTCCATTTATCGAACGTTGGCTGAATATACTGTAACAGCCCTGTTGACGGGTGCCCTGCCTGTGCGTTGCTGTCCCAGTTGTTCGTTACCGTTTCACTACCACCGGATTCCTGGTTGATACGCCTTAAAATAGCGTTCAACCCGTTCTGGTCAAGGTTAACGTTCATTATCTTCGCAGCATGCTTAATGGCTTCTGTCCAATCGCCATTAATAGCGGTTGTTGCACCACCACCAGTCGTTATTGTTGAGTTTTCGCCGTCAACCTCGACTTTTTGGGGCTCTAACTGTTTGCCCAACGGAACGAGCCTAGTTATGACCTTTGTAGGGTCAATCGTAAGGCTAGCCGATTTCATGTTAACTGCTAACTGGATAGGCGTATCGCTCTTGTGATCGTTGCCAATATCAGTTACATAGTCAAGCATGTTCGGGCCGTCCTGCTTGTATTCTGTTACCAGATACCCGCCCAGCTCGTTAATCAGCTTGTCTTTGATTGCGTCCCGTGTTTTCGGGTAGTCGATTTGCCGATAAGCATCATCTTTGTTGTTAGTAACGTTACAGTTACGCAACTTGAACTGTTTGTACTGTGGCACTTGGCTGTTATGAACATCAAGCAGCGATTGCAGAAACTCTTTCGGGGTTAGCCCAACCGCTTCATAAAACCGCTGAATGCTATCTAGCAAATATGCTTCAATATCCTCGAACGTGTACGTTCTAATGAACCGCCCGCTTGATTGCATTTCCTTCTTCGGCTTGATTGCCCGGCCACGAAACAGCAGTTTATCGTCATCATAGACTTCAACGTGCGTGTGCATCGGCCGAACGTTATCAAACAGCAAGCTATCACGGTTAACTGTTAACTCCAGATCATCAATATCAGTTTCTTTGATTGTCAACTTGCCTTCGTTAACCGTTCGATTAACTCGTTGATCAAGCACGATAAAGCCGTTTTTGTCGGTAGGTTCGTTATATCCGATAATGCGATACATTAAACCATCTCCTCACGTTTAAAGACAAACTCAATCGTGCCATTGCCAGACAAATTAATTTTGTTATCGCCAATATCAAGCACTACTTGCGTTTGCTTGTAGTTGCCATCGTTAAGCGACACTTCACCGAAACTTCCTTTTGCCTTGACGTTGCCAGTTACTACAAAAGACGACAAGACCGGCCGTGAACCAATGTTTTTTACATTGACGTCCTGACTGCCATTAACGCTGAACTTGACTTGTTGCCATAACCAATGCGGAAAGAAAACATCGTCCCAATAGTCAGCGCCTTCGTTGTGGTTCGTGTAAGCATAAGGATATGCAGTAAACACGATTGACGCTTCAAGCGTTTCATTGTCGCTGCTATCGTCAACTTCAACACTCTTACACTTGGCCCACCAGTAATAAACCGGCTCGTGAGTATCAACCAACTTGCCCCAGTTGCGGGGCATTAGTTGCCGTTTTAATTCTTGTTCAAAACCTTTGCGGTTATGATACTCTTCGCCGACATATAACAGCTTGTAAGTGATTTCCCGATTGTTGAAAAACCGTTCGTTATCGATCATAGAAAAATCATAACTGCCTTGACGATAGGGCACGCTTTCAGTGATTTCTTGCTCTTCCGGTGTCGGTGCCGTCCGTTCAGTCAACCACCAACCAGATTTAATACTATCGAAATCAGCGAAAGCAAAGCCTTCAACGTTTGGCAACGTGTCAACGTCAACTTCGGTTGGCGGTAAATCTCTGAATATATACTCCATTAACTCCACCTATCCTTTAATGCCGTTCGCTGTCCTAAACGTTGATCATAACTGCCAGCCGTTGCACCAACAAGCACGCCAGAATCAAGAATCATCGTTGTATCTTTGCCTGCAATCTGTCGCAGCAGTGCGTTGTTCTGCATTTGCAAAGTGCTGTCTTGCATGGTCAACGAACCGGCGAACCGTGATTGTACATCACTTGCCATGCCGTTCAAGCGGTTAGCGAAACCAGAAACATCAGGTTGCATTGCGTCGGTGATTTGCTTGTTCATTGCCAAAACGGACTTTTGAACATCGCTAAAGCCATCAACCAACCCGTTGCCCAGACCGTTCATGATTGCATGCCCGGCTGGAATCAGCAGACGCCGGTCGACACTGATAGGCCCTTTGTGGGCTTTAATCCACTTGCCAATGCCACCGACAAACGACTTGACACTTTCCCAAGCCGATTTAAGACCGCCAAGCAAACTGTTCATGATTGCCTTACCGTTAGCCGATAAATCAATATGAGCAACCGAATTAATGATCTCGCGTCCAACCTGTGCCATTGCGCTGCCTAAGCTGCCAATCATTTGCAGAATACCTTTTATCAAAGCAGCTATAATTTGTACCCCTGCTGCTATAATCTGCGGTAAGTTGCTAATGATAGCTTCTGCTAATACAACGATAATTCGTAACGCACTAACCACAAGCAATGGCAGCACTTGTGCAATACCATTAATTAACGCTGTAAGAATCTCTACCCCAGCTTCAATGATCTGTGGCAAATTGCTAATAATAGCATTAGCAAGTGCCATAATGATTTGCACGCCGGCCGTAATAAGCATTGGCAATACGGTAACAATGGCGTTAGCAAGTGCCATGATAATTTGCAGACCAGCCGTAATGATCATTGGCAAACTTGCAACTATGGTATTGATAAGCGCAATCAGAATCTGTACGCCCGCAACTATCAGTAGTGGCAACGCAGCTGTAATCGCTGTGGTCAACGACGTAATGATTTGTGTACCAATCGCAATGATTTGTGGAAGGTTCTCAGAAATACTGTTAGCAATACCTACAATGACATTAGTTATCATTCCGACAATCAGCGGAATGTTTGCGACAATAGCGTTAGTTACGTTCGTGATAGTATTGCTTAACTGGTCGAAAACTTGAGTAATGCCATCTGCGTTTAGCTGTCCGGTTTGCAACCAAGCTGTTACAAAACTAATGACAGCCCCCGCAGCAAGTCCCCAAGGGCCGGATAAGCCTAACGCAGCCAGCCCAACTTTAGCTAAAGTGCTAACAATCATAGACGCGATACGGCCGATGCCACCTAATTTGCCTACAAAGTCTTGAATGGCCTGACCGCCGCCGCCTAATTTACCTACAAAGCCTTGAATAGCCTGGTAAGTGGCTTGCATTGATTGTATAAAGCTATTCCAAGCACCAATGAGCGCAGCATTTTTTGAACTAACAATTTGGCAAAAAGCATTCCATACATTGATTGCCGTATCACAAAACGACTTCCATACTTTTTTACCAACTTCGGTTTGAGTGAAAAAGTAAGCTAATGCAGCTATTAAAGCGGTGATGCCAGCAATGACCAAAACTGCAGGATTAAGACTCATAGCAGCATTAAACGTCTTTTCAGCAAACGCGGCAAGTTTCAGCGCTATGCCAACCGTTGTTAAAATGCCAACGAAAGTCATTAAAGCAATTCCTAAACCAGTAATGATTTGGATTGCCGGCCCGCCATTGTCAATCGCGTTGACAATGCCAGAAATTACCTTAATTCCTACACCACTCAAAGCATCAAAAGCTGGTTGCAGCTTGTTCGTTATAGTTTCAACCAACCCGTCCATCGCTTGACCTAACGTTTTGTACTCCGTAGACATTTTAGTAAATGCTTTGTTAGTACCAACTTTTGCAATAGCATTAAAAAAGTCTTGGGTTTTGATTTTGCCATCATTAACAGCAGAAACCATTTCAGACGTTGACATGCCCATTGCTTTTGCAACCGCAGCAATGCCGGCCGGGGTTTGTTCAAGCATAAGCTTAAAGTCTTGCCATTGGACCGTTGGCTTAGCAGCCATCTGCGTTGCTTGTTGCGACAACGTTTTCATCGCCTGTTTAGGATTTTCCGCAGCAGACGCAAGCCCACCGAACCCCTTAACAAGTTTGGTAGTGTTTTTGATGCCGACTGCTGCCAGTTGACTATACGTCGTTGCCATATCAGACGCTGAATAAATCGTTTGCTGAGCATATTTGGTCAACTCAGATCTGACTTTGCCTATTTGGCTTTGCGACTTGCCTAGATACGACATGTTGCCTTCGAACGTTTTCCAAGTTGCGCTTGCTTCGTTCAACCCGCTAATGACTTCGCCCAGACTGTTTTTAATCAGTCCCAAAGCTCCGGCGGTTACCACAGCACTTGCGCCAAAAACAGCTCCATTCGCAGCAAACTTGCTTGCCGACTGATTGCTTTCACCAACGACTTTGCTAAGGCTATCAACAGCCGATTCCATCGTTTTGGTGAAATTTTGATCGACGGCGGAAAGAATCGCCTCGATGCTCATTTCTTGTGCCATTCTAACCGCCACCTTTCCATGCTTGCATATCAATCAGACCACGCTTTTTAAGCTCTTGAAATTCCTTGTAGCGCCGTTGGAACAGTTTCGTGGTATTTTCCTTATCACTATCGTTAGAACGTCCATACTGGGCGTTAATTGCTGATAACGACTTGGTAATGCCAACGTCTTTAAGGAATTTTTGAACAGACGCGTATTTCCACTTTGGATTTTTGCCACCAGTGGTTGCCTGAACAGCATAGTTGTACCACGCCTGATAAGCCTGATCCTCACGCTTGCGAATCGCTCGCAGTTCGTACGCCTCAAGCCGTAGTTGATACTCAGCTAACGTGATACGCTCTGCCTGTTTTACATCGTTAAAGCCTAGATATGCCAGGCAGTTGACCAGAATCATACGATATGTTTCTTCGCTAGTCTGGTCGTTCTCTTGACTATCTAGGCTTTCAGATTTTTTGTTGCAGTGCGTGCAGCATTGCTCGACTTAAGCTCTTTCTGAACATCATCAAACAGCTTATCAATGTCGGTTTCTTTGTCATCGATAAAAGCATCAATATCATTCAAAGACGGGCGCTTTTGGTTGTCCCACGCAGCACAGTAAAGCAATTCCGCCAAAACAGCGACATCATAGCTTTGCAGTGCAGGGATAACCTTAGTCAGCGCCATGCCGAAATTCTGCTTAATGCCTTGTACAGTCAGCGTCAAACCGGCTTTTTGGTCAAGTTCGCGGATAAAGCGAACACCGAAATTAAGGTTGACGTCCTTGCCATTAACTTTAATTTGCATTTAAAGCCCTCCTAGTTGTCGCCAACGCCTTGACCAGCGTCAGTTTCCTTGTTCCAAGCCTTACCAGCGCCATCAGTACCATCATTCTTTGGCGTGCCTTCAATTGCACCAACACCGCGGAAAATGTAAGCCAATTCTGCCTCTTGGTCTTCGCTCAGCGTTACCCAACCACGAACTGGACCATAGTCAACCGTGATAGTCGTTTCACGGTTCGAAACATCGTCCGGGTCGTTATCGTTGCTGTCTTCGGTAACCTTGCCCCGCAGATACAGTGCATAATATTGGCCTTCCGAATTTTTGCGTTGCCGGTTAACCGCCCAAAATTCCATTTCTTCGTTATCGAAAATAGAATCAAGCAGCTGGTCGGCAATCTTGGACCAGTTGTTTACAAATTCAAACTTGAAATCAGTTTCCAAGCTCGACGTGGTAGTTACCGTCCCAGACTTAGTTTTCTTTTTATCAGAGTCGCGTTGTGGGTCAATGCTCAAACTCGTTTGATACGGGATAAGCTGACCGGCTACTTTAGCAGCCTCCGCTAATTTGCGGGCATAGACAACGACGTTAACACCCTGAATTTTTTCTAAATTAGCATTTGCCATTCTCTCACTCCTAACTCAATTCGAATACAAGCGACACAATGCCATGCATTAACACGGTATCCTGCACGCTTGTATCAGTGATAATTTGATTGCTGTTAAGCGACGGCCGACCAACGAACCGGAAATTTTCGGAAAGTAAAACGCCTCGTCCGATAGCAGACAAGGCGTTCATCATCTTTGCCACGTTATAGCGATTCTCTCCAGTGTCCCACACGTTAAGCGTGATATCGATTCTAGCCCCGTAGGCGTCTTTGTATGGGCTAATGATGGAATTTACATCACCAACATTAACAAACGGGTACGGGGCATTCTCACTCTCTAACGGCAAATGATCATACACGGTATAGCCTAGCTCTTGCGCTTTAGAAAATACTGCGTCGAATAGTTCCTGTTCAGGTATCATGCCATCGCCTCCTTACTTCATCGTTTTTTTAAGATCGTTAACAAACTGTACACTTTGATATGCAAATGCCGGCTTAAGTGTAGGCCGTGCCGACATGAATCGAGTACCGAATTCCAAGTAAGGGAAATACTCAGTGTGTGGTGCAACGGCTACTGTCATGCCAGCGTTTGAAAACGTGGTAGACAGTGAACGCCTGGTAGCACCAGTTGAATAGCCCGCTGTATAAGCAGCAGCCATGTTCTGTGCTGTTTTTGTTTTAAGCAACGCGCCATGTTTGGCGACAATCGTTTTCGTTTGTGTTGCCATCATCATAGGGCGCTTGGCAATTGCTCGTTGTAACTCCCTAGCGCCTTTGAGCTGAAACGTGATTTTAGCCATTGCTTTCACCCACAATCAAAGTAAACAGCTTTAACGGCCTTCTCATTGTCTGCAATACATACTTCTGCGTTCCATCGTCAATGGTCAAATAGGACCACTTAGGCGGCGCAGCATAAAGCCGTATCACTAGACTGTTCTGCTTATAGTCGCCAAATAATTGCACAGACTTAACCGTGCCAATATCGGTAACGTTGCCATGCAGGGTTGAAACTAGCTTTTCACCGCCTACATAGCCGTGCGTTTTCGGGTCGTAGTGCCGTTCCCACTTATCGTAGAACTTAATCACGTGGTCAAAACGCATTTAATCGCCCCGCTTCCAATAGAACGGGTCAACCGTGGTTAGTACGCCATGACTATGACGTTTGCGCCAGTCGTCGATATCAGCCTGGAAATCATCGAAATCGTTGCTGTTAAACGTGATACTTTCGCCTTCCTGAGTGTATGAAGTCATACCCTCGTTTTTAAGGCGATTATAGCGCCGTACAGCAACTTCAATCGGAATATAGGCTAATTCGTTAGGCACTTGCTTGCCAGCGCCTAATGCTAACTTAAACCGCAGTTGTAAGTCCGTGTTTTTTAGAATCAGCGCCAAAACAGAATCTTGGCTTGTGTCATCAGTCGCAAGCCCTAGCAGTGTTTTTAAATCGTCAAGACTTGCCATGATAGATCACCCTTTACTTGCCAACGCCCGTTGCGTCTTGAACCGTTGCGACAACTACCTTCGTGTCATCGTACAGATAAGCAGCGAAATGCTCATCGCCTGTCATGATCGTAGACTTGGTAACAATATCGCGTTGCGTTTCAACAGCAACATCGCGCTTCTTAACCAGTTTCAGTGCAGGAGTCGTTGCGTTTGCCTTAACCAGAATCATATCGGTATCGGCAAGCTTCTTGCTCCGTACAAGCTGAACACCCAGTACATCATAGTACGCCCCGTTGATCACTTGGTTTGCACCGGCTTCACTACCCATCTTCTTGTTGATTGCGTCCATACGCAACTTAGATGCCGTCTTAGGACTCATGATAGCTACAACGACAGAATCATCTTCGTCGTTGAACATATCAGTGGCCGCTTGCAAACCTTCAGTCGTTGGTGCAATGGTAATCTTTTGCGTGCCACCCTTAGCAGCAGTCAGCATTTGAGTATCAACATAATCTGCAATGCTCATGCCAAGTTGACGGTTGGCTTCGCCCATTACATCTCCGTATCCGGAAAGGATAGCTTCATCAGTGATTCGAATACCCTTTGCAGCTTTCTGAACCTTGACGCTGGCCGTCTTAGTGCCCAGCTTGTCCAGTGGGATTGGCTGACCTTCGGCAATGTTCTTAGCGTCGCCAATGTACGTGAATTTAGGGAACTTAAGCGTGTCGCCCGGGTTTCCTACCAAAGTAGAATCGACTTGTGCAAGTGGGGTAAACCGCATTGCATGTTCCATCGTGTACTGAACAATAGGTGCGTTGACTTCAGGATTTACCAAGTCCGCAATCATCGTCATGTTATCTGCCATTTTTAGTTACCTCCTAAAATTCGTGCATACTCAGCAGGGTTTTCACGTTGGAATTTAACTCGTTCGGCCGTGCTCATCTTTAGCAGTTCTTGAGCTGATACCGGCTTGATTTCCTTCCCGCCAACTTTAGGCGTCTTCCCCGCTAAAAGTTTGTTTCGTTCATCTTCTCGAATCGCCTCAATCGCAGTCAGCAGCACGTTAACGTTTGCCTGAGTGCTTTCGGCAGTATCAGTTACAACTAGATCAAGCAGACCGTTATCAGCGTTGTTAAAACCGCCGTCTGCCAACATTTGCTTGGCACTATCGCGCATTTCGTAACGTGCCAGCTTTGCAGCAGCTTCTTCAGCCCGCTTGTTTGCTTTTTCAAGTTCGTAGTTAGCCTTTTGCTCGGCGTTCATACGTGATAACTTCTTGGCCTCGTCTTCCTTGGCCTTAAGTTGTTCCTTTTGACGCTCCAAACGTTGGCTAACAATCTTGTTTACTTCATCTTGCGTGAACGTCTTGGGCTGATTGTCTTGCGCTTTATCGCTTTCGTTTTTGCTTTCGCTCGTTTGGTCAGGTTCGTTATCTGGTGCACCGTTCGAACCATCGCCCTGTTCAGCGAAAAATTGCAAGTCCATAGGCAACCCATGTTGTTGTTCGTCAAAACTCATAAATACACCTCGTTTTAAGCCCGGTCGGCTATATAGTCCGAACTTGTTCTTTTGGGTCTGCAAGTAAGTCAAAAAGACCAGAAATTTAAGCATGAAAAAAGAGAACCCTAGCCATGCTTGAGTTCTCTCGATTTTGTTTTTAATTTGGAAAATAAAAAAGCCTAACACGCAGCTAAACTTTCTTTGCACCAATAGCTTTTTCAAGCGTCTTTGAACGTTTACCGCCGACAAGATTATCATCTCTGCCATCAACCCACGTTTCAGATATGCTGCAACGGCAATTTGGGTGGGTCGCATCTGGAATCTTTGGCACTTTAGCAACCGTATAAACACCTTCGCCGAATCCACTATCACGACTTGCGATTGCTCGACAAGCAGGGCATGCTTTCGGCTCAGCTATCCATTGAACGTAGTTGTAGCCGTGCTTTTTAATCGATTCAAGCTGCACGTTCGTTTGAATTCTTGCGCTTTCAGTCCTTGCTAATCGCTCGGTTACATATCTTTGATTGCCAACCGCTGTTTTGACCTGCTCACGTAGCCGTATAGCCATTTTACGTGGGTTTTGACCCTGTATCATGCCAACACTTAAAACTTGGTCTAACTTAGCCTTAAGGGCGTCTTGGTCAGCCCACAAACGTTGGCTAAACGTTGCCCCGTTGGTTTGTGCCATTAGGATTTTAGCAGCGTCCTTGCCAGTCCAAGGTGAACGTTGCGCACTGTCCATCATGATACCGGCTTGCCTAATGACTTCTTTCTGATAATCACCGCTTAACTTATCTCGTAGACTAGAATCGACTTTGATGTTAGCTCGCAGCATATCAAGACCAACTTCGGACTTAAGATGTTCAAGGCGGTTGATTCGCATTGTAGCGTTGTAGACCTTCAAGCGCTGGTTCACCTGGTCGCTAAAATCAGCATACGTTACCTTTTGACCATTAGCACGCATTTTCTCCGCCTCAGCCACGATTGACTTAGCTTTGGTTTCATACGCCTTGACGTCCATTTGCGTTACTTGGTCTTTGCCTACTCGGTTAAGTTCTTTCTCGATACTATCGCTAATATCATCGATTGCTTGGTTGTAGTAGGTTTCAAGCAACTTGCCAAACTCCGCATCGTTTTCAAGCTGTTTGAGTTGCCAGGCTTTCTCTTGCTTGGCTCGCTCTTCCCAGTAACTACTCGGCATTTACATCATCGCTTTCGGTGTCTTGCTTTTGCTGATCAGTCATGGACGGCATAGCCTGCAAGTTATTTCGCACGTCTTCGGCTTGCTCTTCTCGCATACGGTCGATTTCCTTCTTAGGGTCATCAACAATCGACAACGTGCTTAACTGGGTTTCCTTCGACACAATGCCTGACAACATAGACGCAGTTTGTGCCTCGTTCTCGACATCAAGCGGAATATTACGGGCCGGTACGATTTGCAAGTCTTTCATGACATCAGCACGGCTAACTGTGCCAATTGCTTTGCCCAGACCTAACGCAGTGCCTAACAGTTGACGCAGACTGATAGCAAACTTCCGGTCTTCAAACGCAGCTTGATTCTGCATACTTAACAGCTTGTACCGAATTGCAACCCCGCTTGCGTTACCACTAAACGCTTCATCGTTAAGGTTGGCAACCATTGCGGTTTGGAAAATATCATCTTTCAAACGACTAAGCATGTTTTCTTGCATGTTGTCGCCATCAGGCTTGGTGATGAAGTCTACCTCGCCTTGCGCAGCATCTGCACTCGGTGAGTAAAGAACGTGGTCTTGTTCCAAGTTAAGAACCGTTTCGCCGTCTTCATCTGTTGGCAATGGAATGCCCAGAATCTTAAGGTAGGCGTTATCAAAGTAAGCAACCTGGTTAGCCTTCTGACTGATAGCACGGTCGTACTCTTCGACCAACGTATCAATTTTGCCAATCAGTGAAAGTCGTTCATCGTTGGCATAGAACTCAGCAGCAGGAACAAAGCCAAACACATGGTTGATTTGTTCTTCTACCTTGCCATCGTTGCCAAAATAAGTAATTTCTTTGTCGGTATAAACTTCACCGTTCAGCTGGTTGTTGTAGCTTGAATACCGCACGAACGCAACGGGATTCCGTTTAATCGTCGTGTCGTAGATCATAAAGCTACTATCGGGCGCAGCAACCGCAATTTCAGTTTCGCTGTTCTCGTTCTGATAGGCCATCATGTAAGACCGACCATAGATAGCAACTTGCTTGGCAACTTCGCTTAGTTTGTCCTGGAACGAATTGACGTTCAACCAGTCTTGCAAGCGCTCGTTAGTGCTATCATCATCTAACGCAATCTTAGGTGGCTTACCGATAAAATAGCCGACATACGTATCAACAACATAGTTAGCCCAGTTGCTAATGATACGGTTGTCAGGTCTAAAAGATCGATCATGTGGCTTATGCAGAATGTCATGATTACCGCTATACAGATCATAGTAATGGTTATACTTCGTAGACCGTTGGCGATTATCGTTGATGAACTGCATTAAGCTGGTCGTGTCCAGCTCTTCACCGGCAAACAGATATACGCCTTCTTTCGTAACATAGCAGTTTTCGCTAATCGTTTTCTGAATTGACATTCTCTCACCTCTTTTTCGTAGCTATTAAACGCACACGATATGCGTTTAATCAGAAATATCTTGAACGAATCGTCCGTGCTTGGTTGTCGCGGTGTTGGTTATATATCGCATACCGCATGGAATCCATCACGTGGTCGTTCTCCTTGACTGGCTCGCCGGTCTTGTCGTCCCAAACGTACTGATAAACTTCATCTAGAAACTGGTTAACGCCTTCTTTGACGACAAAGAACTTGCCTTGTTTCATGAATTCGCTGACCTTTTCAATACCTGCCATTTTTGCCTTGTTAGCATTACGAGCTTGAATACCAGCTTGTTGAAACTCGCTCACGTTGTCTGGCCGTGCAGAATCGCACCAAAAAAGGATATTCCGGCCGTACTTGGCTTGAATATCCTTTGCAACGTTTTTCCAATACTCGATAAACTTGAATTGCTTGGTGTGTTCTTCAATCAGATAGATGTTGCCTTGCCTATCATCGCCAAAAACTGTGATAACACCGGCATGTTCAAAACCCCAGTCGACACCGCAATAATAGCTTAAATCGTCCGGTAAGTCCTGCTTATCTATCATCATCGTTCGTTTGTCAAAATCACGATAAACAATGCCATCACCGCTGACCCACTGGCCTAAGATACGCCGATCATAAAAGACCCCACTAGGCGTAGCAGCCTTTAATGCGTCCACATAATCGCGCGACAAAGTGGGGTTATCATCTAACACGAACGAGAACGTTTTAATACGTGCTTCCGGCTTATGATTGTCGATATAGTCAGTTTTCAAAAAATGCTGTGGGTTGTCGGGGTTTGTGTCGCAGATAACCCGCGCGCCTTCTACTGAACAACGGTCAAGGATTTCTTGAAACACTTCATGCACCGCTAAACTAGCTTCGTTGATATATGCTCCATAGCTAGTCATACCACGAATGCCACTCATACCCCGTATGCTACCCGTATAAGCTGGCACTATATCAACGCCAAACAAATGATAGTGTCCGTGCTTGTCCGGCGTCAGATCAACACCGAATTGAGAACTTAACGAACTAATAACGTTGTTGTAGATAGTGTTAGAACTAAAGCCTGCAAGGATAAACTGTGGCTTAGGATCATGACGTGCAGCAGCAGCCTTCGCAACTCTTCGCAGTTCCAAAATGAACAAATAGTTATCGATATAAGTCTTGCCACTCCGAACTGCTCCAGACAAGATAAGATACTTCCAATCGTCATGCAGATAGGATTGCAGCACCTTAATCTGTTTGCTCGTTAGTATGTTCTTCAGCGTCATGCTCTTTGTCCGCCTCTTTAATCAACTTGTCCATCAGCATATCAAGTTGTTCGTTGCTTTCAGCTCCCAGACGTTCCATAACGTCAGCCTTAAGTTTCTTGATACGTGTATCTTGGATAACGTTCTCTTTGCGCGCTTTCGTCATTTCGCGTTCTTCAGGCGACAACGTGCTATCGTTGTACTTATCACGCCAATTGTTCTTTAGCCAAAAAATCATAGCGGTGGTGTTGCCTGATATAGCTTTGCGAAACAGCACGCTTTCAACCGCATAATTCGACTGCTCTCTACCTCTTTTTAAAGCGTTATTTATGTTAGGGTAGCGCTTTTTCCACTCGTAAAGTGTTTCTCGCCGAATACCGATATTTTTAGCTATTTCTTCATCAGTTACGCCGTTGCGTTTCCACCCTTGCAAAAGCAAAAGGTTGTCCGGCTCTAGCCACTTTTTGTATAGTCCTTGTGCCATTGCAAACATCTCACCGCCTTACTTTTTAAAACTGCTTGGCAAAATCTTAGGACAACAAGCGTTCCAGTTGACTAAGTGATGAATACGCAAGTGCTTGTCGCCCATTGCCGTTAGTGATACTATGGCTGGTTCTTGAATCACTGAATACATCGACTTTAGATACGTACCGTGATCGGTATACAGCTCCGTCATGCCATTTTCTGTTTTCTGTGTCTTAGGTTGGTTGATCATCAGAAACGAGTTTGTCAGCATGATTCGCCCGAGCTTGCCATAGTGTGTGTACATGTTGGTGTCTTCGTTGATACGTCCCATAAATCTAACCGGCGTATCTGTCTTCCAAAAATAAACGTTCATGGCTTTACGCCTAAACTGGTCTTTAACCATACCGCCACTAGCACCACCTATGAAGTCCCCCCCTTGTGCCCAACAAAAACAATCTGTCGGCGTGGTTCTGAGCAACTCCAGTGATGTGTCAAATAATGGTGATATATTTTTGAATCTAATTTGTTTTAGTTTTCCATTCTTTACGTACCGTGCCGAAAACGTGTTGTAGTCGTCGTCAAGCATGACGAAATATTTCGCCCCCATGCTCTTAGCTAGATCAAAACAATAGTTCCTTGCCGATACAACTCCACTCTTTTCCGGAATGTTGTCCATTAGGTCTTCTTGTACGTCGTAGCGGTTGAACGTTTTCAGTATCTTGCCATATCTCGCTTGATACTCTCCAAACTGTGGGTCGTCATCACTAACGACCAGATAAATGTTTTCATCGACTCCCAATTTATGCAGCGTTTCCAGTGTCTTCTGTTCTTTGGCTCGCCCATAAGTCAGGATAAAAATTGGTGTGCTACTCAAGACGCTCATCTACGTCGCCTACCTCGTCAATCTCTGCTGAGCGAACCTCATCTTTAAATTTCGCAATGCCACGTGCAATTGCATCTTCGTAGTCGATAATCACTAGCAACTGCTCTTCGAATGCCTTTTGTATCGTTGCATCACTATGAGCGTAGAACTCGGCAATTTTTGCAAAATCAAACTTAATAAACCGTGTCGCTCCTAGTAACAGGAAATGCTTTATACCCTTATCAATATCGAGTGAATCGATATACTCTTTTAATTCGTTGTATTTTTCGGTATCTGCCAGCTCATCAACATCAGGCTTTTTGTCACTGTTAGGAACGTACTCCACCGCATCAGTTTTCTGTGAGTACTTGTCATCGAACTTAGGAGTGTCTTTCTCACCATCAAAACCGAAAGCAGTCATATCGATGTTGGGAACGGTGCTAAGCTCATCTTTAAGCAAGTCGTCAAGCCAACTGGTCAGCTCGTTGGTCTTGTTGTCTGCCAGCCGGTATGCTCTGACCTGCTCATCGCTCAGCTTGTCAGCAACCACTACTGGAACATCTTTTAAGCCTAGCTTTTTCGCAGCCTTGTATCTGGTATGCCCAACGATAATAACGTTATCCTTATCAACTACGATTGGTTGCTGGAAACCAAACTCTTTAATCGAGCTGGCAACGGCATCTACACCGTCATCGTTGTTTCGTGGGTTCTTTGGATATGGTTTTACATCACCAATCGGCACTTCTTGAATCTGCTCCATGATTGCACCTCACAACTCCATTTTCGGCGGTTTAATGCTATACCTAACCTTTTTATCAATCTTTGTCTTAACAGGCTCGTGTCGCTCATTCTCGGCCTTGTGTCGCTCTCTGCATATCTGGTCAGCATAAGCCAACATGATATACTCAGACCGGCTACTGACTAGCCCGTATTTCTTTGTGATAAACATTCGTTCGCTCTCCTGACCAAATAAAAAGACGGGCCGAAACCCGTCAATTGAAACTGATGCGTAAGCAGCACGCCAACGACCACTGTCAACGTACATGCTAACTATATTAACTCAATGAAAAGTGAATTTTTTATTTTTCCCTCATGAGAAACAATAGTTTTTTGCCCGTAGGCAACGTATCCCGCAGGAATCGAACCCACATCTTCCGCTATACATGGCGGCTGCTCGCCCATTGAGCTAAGGATACACAACCCGCCGGCGTTGATAAGGAACACCAGTGCCGGAAGGATAATATATGCAAAGGATTATGCAACCCGTTTTAAATTATGCCATTTCTGGCAAAGGATAGGTAGTGGACTCGCACCACTTTTTGCATGCTGCTAACGCCGGTGGATCGTTCAAATAGCGTTAACAACAAGCCCGCCTGGGACCTTCCAACTACTCGTCGTGTCTTTCGAGTAGTTAACACCGTAAGGCGGAATCGTACCGCCTCGCAAATGATCATATATTGGAGCGATTAGGTTTAAGGTTTACGGAAGTAATCATTTGCCATCTTATACGGTATGACAAGCGGTTTCCCGCTCGTTAGGTAAAAAGTCGCTTCGCAATTCGCGAATATTTTTTCTTGCGCATGCAAGCCTAGAAAATCAAAGTATGACTAAATTAAATCGTTTTGAAAGGATTCCATTTCCAACAAATTTGAAAGACCATCGGAACAGAAAGGTTCTATGCCATCTCTGGCACAATACCAATATACCGCATTTTCAAGGTTTGTTTAATCCCCTCTTAGTACCCCAATTGGTACTACCTTATATACCACTTTTTAAGCCGTTGCTTTCTTCAAGATTGTAAACGTAGGAAACAACTCTTCAACTTGGTACTTTGCAATCGCTGTTTCGATTGTTTCTGAAAACTCATAGCATGCAAACTTTTCTGACTTGTGCCAGCTCTTGTTGCTACTGATATGCAGCAGCTCTTTGACGTCTTCGACTTGTTCTCGCTTGACAAACCGGTTTTTCAGAATAACCCGGCTTTCTTCGCTCAAACAATTGTTGATTGCGTCATACACTGCATTTAACGCCCTTGAATACTCCGTGTGAGCGATAAAAGCGTCTTCGTTGTGATTTCCACCACTACCACCGAAACCGCCGTCAGCAGACAATGACGGGCTTTTAATATCACCTGACCCCGCCTTGCGTAGAATATGGCTAAACGTCCGCTTGTTAAATCCATCGTCAAAGAAGAAATCACGCACCGCTTGGCGGGTTGCCTGCTCGTCAATTTCATCGAATAATTCTGCTTGTTTAACTGCCATGCCCTAACCCCTTTCGACTTCATAGCGACCCAGATATGGCTTTTCTTGCCGGCGTTTCAAATAGTTGTGTAGCGCATGAGCTTTAAAGCCTAACGCCCGTTCTGCTGCTTGAATGCTGATATAGTGCATGACTTTACCTAGCTTTAAATCTTTAATGGTGATTTCCACGCCAGGCCTTTTAAATGACGGCAACTTTTGATGCATAACCTTTAACGCACCGTTTCTTCGTACGTGGTAAAGGTAGCTGCTTCGAGAAATTGGCACGTTCTCGATAACCCAATGCCAGTTTTCGCCATGCTCTAGCGCTTCCTTTTGTTTTGCGTAAATTTCAGCCTCAATGGCAAAGTTGTCAACACTTTGTCCTGGCTTGTGATAGTTTGCTCGCATTTCCTTGATCATCTCTTGCAGCTTCTTGTACTTTGCCGTTGCCGTTTCGCCGTCTGGGCAACCGCCATCGTCCAGAAAGTCATATTCCAG
>ERZ772969.431-NODE-431-length-39555-cov-4.033899_pt1 | contig 39555 bp, 35 predicted proteins | sample MGYA00511676_ERZ772969 | MGnify/ENA primary metagenome ERZ772969 (study PRJEB29015, sample SAMEA2737651) | human gut metagenome | biome: human gut; feature: human-associated habitat; material: faeces | place: China | collected 2012 ... | reverse complement strand
TTTCTGCCAGATGCGTATGAGGTTATTGCTTCCGTCGTTGTACTTACCGCACCTGTTGTAGCATTTGCACTCTTATCTGACTTTCCTTTGTCTTCCATATTTTTATATGAAACAACCGAAACTGTTTCATTTCTTTTATTGTCAGATTTATTTAAAGTCCCGGAACCTGCTGCCGCAACTCCTGCCAACAGACAGACCCCACCTATCAAACCATATATCATAAATTTACGCTTCAATTTTCTTCCCCTTTCAATCTTTTGTATCAGTATGCAACACTAAAACCGTTTTCTTTTTCGACTATATCTATACTTCGGATTTCAACATTTTGTATATCTATATATGTATCTGAGTTTAGATTAAGAAGCAATCTCTCTACCAATACATCTTCGCCCTGAACTTCCATATATACTGAACCGTCACTTTCATTGCGAACCCATCCCTTAAGACCTAATGATGATGCTGCATTTTTAGCATGGTATCTAAATCCTACACCCTGAACTTTTCCACGAAATCTTATCTGTTTTCTCACCATGTCTCTAATCACCTCACTATATGTTTTTTCATTAGCTATAATACTATCCGCTTTAGCTGAATGCGTCAAGTATTGCTGTATATAATTTATGGCTGAAACTTTTACCGGGTTTCCCATAAATTATATTGAATTACTATGAATTATAGTATATAATATATAATTAGTGTCTGTAAAGTTTTAATTTCCAAACACTATTTTTATGTTGTGATACAAAGTTCAAAACACCTTTTAAACACAACAACATATTATCAATAAACATACACAGAAATGAGGAATAAATAAAATGAAAATATCAACAAAAGGACGATATGCTTTAAGGCTTATGATAGACATAGCTCAGCACTGTAACGAAAAACCTGTAAGTATAAAAGAAGCAGCCAAAAGGCAGAATATATCAGATAAATATCTTGAACAAATAATTTCCATATTAAATAATGCCGGATATGTAAAGAGCATACGCGGACCTCATGGTGGCTATCTGTTAAAAAAAGCCCCAAAAGACTATACCGTCGGAATGATATTAAGACTCACCGAAGGTTCTTTAGCACCTGTCACCTGTGTCGAGGAAGATGCCGACAGCTGCGAACGAAAAAGCAATTGTGCTACATTTGTAGTATGGCAAAAAATGTATGATGCCATCTGCGATGTTGTCGACAATATAACACTTGAGGATCTTGTATCCTGGCATATCGAGGGTTCGGGTGATTATTGCATCTAAAATGGTGAAATTATTATTCATTTAACAAATGTATCATGTTATAATGTTTTTAAATATTGAAGCTAAAATAAACTTCACAGATATATAATCTGTGAAGTTTTATTTTTAATTTAAAACTTAATAAATGCAAGACAAACTGTTAATTTTGAATAATAGGAGGCGATTTGAATATGAAAAAATTCTACAGACACATTTCATTTATCCTGATACTGACATTATGTATAGTACCACTTCATGCAGTATCAGTGTTTACCGGACATACTCCATTTTCAGATATGTGTATGACTGCAAAAGCTCAGACCTCGGAAAACATCATTTATCTAAAAGACGGTGAGGGCGAAGGAGGAAATGGAACACTTAACAATCCATACCTAAACATACGAACAGCTTTAAAAAATATTAAAGATGGACAAACCTTATTTCTTATTGATACTGTTCAATATACAAAATATGAAAAAGGTACGGATGGTTCTGCCCTTCCACTTATAATTAACAAAAATATTACTATTGCAGGCAATGATACTGAAAAATCCGTTTTGCAGTTAAGGGCTGCCATCCAGCTCGCCGCAGATGTAACCTTTAAAGATATGAGACTTCAGATAGCACCCGAAATAATACTTGGAAAATCATCTTTAAATTATAATACCAATACAACTTCTGAAATTTTGGGAACGGAAGCTTTTAAAAGCACGGCAATCTATGTTGGAGGGCATACACTTACAATAGATAATGTAAATACAAAACTTGATTCTGAAGCACAGAGTAAAATACGCCCATATATATCCGGTGGTGCATACCGACTGAATACAGATAACAGTATTCTTGGCGGGAACACTGTCGTCAATATTATAAATGCCAATGCCGAAACAAAATTTGCCGACATATATGCGGGGGATTACTTCAAATCAAGAAATATCCCTGCAACTTTAAACCTAAGCGGCAAGTTTCTTGACTCTGTCGTTCATTGTGGCGGCTACTCTGACTCAAGTATTCTCAATAGTGATGTTGACATAAATCTTTATGCCGACAACCCTGATTCTTCAGCACAGGTATCCGGCATAACAGGATTTGATACAGCAAATCATAACGGAAAAGTAAATGTTACATTGACAAAAAATGTATTTTCATCATCAATGAGCTTAAATGACATAGACTGTCTTAAACTTGATAATAATTCAAGGATAAATTTTGGCTCCTCAAATATTTTTGATGTTAAAAATGTAATCTTAGGAAATAACACAATACTCGATTTCAGACAGCTTACAGGCAATCCTGCCATAACAGAAACACTTTTATCATTAGCTCCTGCTGACGATACTCAAAAAAATGCTTCAATATTATTAAACAACGAGCAGACACTTAGAATATCAGGTAATGTGACCGGCACAACAAGATTAAATGTTGTTGACACACAAGAAATCATAAGTAACTTTAATTACGGACATACATATGTCACTTCTTCGCAGAGTTCAGATGGTACTTTCAGTATCGATGGCACAAAGGATACTTTTGCAGAACTTAAAACCGAAACAGAAGATAATATAAAAAAATGGAGCATATACAAAAAATCAGGTTCCGAGCCTGATGATACTGACTTTAAGTCTTTTGAGATAACTGACGGTCCCGACATTATATATCCTACGGAATTTTATCATGATTATAGCTATAAACTTAAATTTATAAATAAAAATGATGAGACTTACATCCCTGATTATTCAATTTTAATGCGTAACCTTGACTATCAGATAATTAAAGATGGAAAAGTCATTTTTGACAGCTCAGATAACACTGATGATAACAATACCGTATATCCTCTCATAACATTGGAAACTACTCAGTCAGATGAAAATGACGAAAATTCTTCATATGAAACAATTTTGGCTATTGAAACAGACGATGTGGCAAAATTAAAGAATATATACGGAAATTACAGTATCGTTCTAAGTTACTTTGGAAATTCCATAACAAAAAATATAAGAATTGCCGACCCCTTAGAAACTGCGGAACCTCCCACAAAGCCTACACCTACACCAACTATTAAGCCAACGGCGGCTCCAACCACCGAGCCTACAAATACACCTACTACTAAGCCAACGGCAGCTCCGACTGCTGAGCCTACAAATACACCTACTACTAAGCCGACGGCGGCTCCAACCACTGAGCCTGCAAATACACCTACTACTAAACCGACGGCGGCTCCAACCACCGAGCCTGCAAATACCTCCCAGCCACCGTCAACTCCTATTCCGGCACCAGCTCCAACACCGGCTGCAACTGACAATACCGCACCAACAGCACCACCTAGTGACTCGGATGTAACTCCGACATCAATACCGACTAATGTGCCATCAGCCCATCCGACTGTTGCACCAACTAACTTACCGTCAGATACTTTGACTGTTGTACCGACAAGTACACCGTCAATCTCTCCGACTGTTGCACCGACTAACTCACCGTCAGTCTCTCCGACTGTTGCACCAACTAAAAAACCGGCATCTGTAAAAACAAAATTTTCAGATAAAAAAAGCGGTATTTATTTTAAAATATCAAACTCGTCAAAAAAATATTTGGAATACTTATACCCCACTTCAAACAAAACTAATATAGTCATTCCAAATACGGTAAAATATAAAAATAAATCCTACAAAGTTGTCTCTATTGCTCCTAAAGCATTTTATAACAAAAGTAAAGTAAAAAAAGTGAGCATAAATGCAAATATAACAACTATTGGAAAAGACTGCTTTGCAAAATGTAAAAAACTCAACAGTATAACCTTTAAAGGAAGTAAACCGCCAAAAATAGGACGAAATGCTTTTAAGAGCATCAATAAAAAAGCTAAATTTTATGTTCCGAAAAAGGCTTATACAAAATACAGAAAAACACTCACTTCAAAAACAGGTTTTAGTAAATCCATGAAAATTGTAAAGAAATAGTACATTATCACCTGCATGAAATTTTAAAGCAGCAAAGCGTACCATAAATATATTATTGATTGCAAAACCCCCTGTTATTTTCTGTTTTATAACAGTTAATAACAGGGGGCTTATTTTATTGCAACAAATAAATTATCTTACATTTTAAATACCAATGTTTTCTATATAAATACAGTAGGCTGGCAATAAGACATTAAGAAATAAATTCTTCTATCTTGCCCTTAGTTATAAAGCCTATACTCCTATTTGCTTCATCACCGTCTTTAAATAATACAAGTGCAGGTATGCTCTGTATTCTGTACTTCATTGCAAGGTCAGGATTTTTGTCAACATCGACATTAAAGAATTCTACATCGTCTCTTTCCTCTGACAACCGTTCTACTACAGGTCCTATCATATTGCAAGGCCCACACCAGGCAGCCGAAAAATCAACTAATGCACATTTGCTTGCTAAAACTTCACTCATATCGTTATTTACTATTTTCTTAACCATATTACTCCTCATTTCTGCACACATTCTCCGTGCATAGCGTGAAATATAATATATTCACACCTAATATTTGTGTCAGGTGTGCACAAACACAAATTGTCTGGTTTATTGTCAAAAAGCAGCTTACTATTCCGGTACTACTATCTTTCCTGCTATTGCACAAGCTGCTGCCGATTTTGGTGACGCAAGGTAGATACCTACTTTTGATGTTCCCATACGACCGAGGAAATTACGGTTGTTTGTTGCAACAACTGTCTCTCCGTCTGTCAGAATACCGCCTGTTCGTCCACAGCAAAGTCCACAGCTTGGATGTGTTATTATCGCACCTGCTTTTGAAAGGATTTCCATCGTTCCATTCTCTACCGCCTGTCTGTATATCTTACGGCTTGCAGGCGTAACGATAAGTTTTACAAAAGGTGCTACATGCTTGTCCTTAAGGATTTCTGCCGCTGCCATAAGGTCCTCAAGCCTTCCGTTTGTGCATGAACCGATAAATACCTGGTCAATCTCTTTTCCCTCAATCTCTGAAATTGGTTTTACATTATCGACATTTGAAGGACAAGCCATAACAGGTACTAAATCTTCTGCTTTATAATTTATAACTCTTGAATAAACCGCATCACTGTCACCGACCAAATCTTTCTGCTCGTCAGTAAGCTCGATTTCACAATACTCTGCTGTTTTCTCGTCAGGTGTAAATAATGCACATTTCGCTCCTGCTTCAATCGCCATATTTGACATTGACATTCTTGAAGCCACCGACATATTTTCCACTGTATCTCCGGCAAATTCAAGAGCTTTATATGTCGCACCGTCAGCACCGAGATCTCCAATAAGCTTCAGGATAATATCTTTAGCCATAACATTGTCAGGAAGTTTTCCCGTGATATTTACCTTGATAGTCTCAGGTACACGAATCCAGAGCGTTCCCGTTCCAAGAATACTTGCCATCTCAGTATAACCGATTCCTGATGAAAATGCACCAACACATCCATATGTAGTAGTATGGCTGTCTGTTCCAAAAACTATGTTTCCAGGTTTAACATATCCTGCTTCTGTCATAAGCTGGTGACAGATTCCGTCTGAACGGTGAATATTTTTCATTCCATATTTTTCCACAAATTCATTTCCAATACGGAAATGTCTTGTGTCATCAACCTGACTTGCTGGCACAAGATGGTCATATATAAGAACCGCCTTGTCAGGATTCCATATCTTCGTAAATCCCATCTCCTCAAACTTTGAGGCAACAAATGGAATAAAAATATCATGTATCATAACTCTGTCAACATTTACGGTAACTATCTCTCCCGGCTTTACTTCTTTGCCGACATTATTTCTAATGATTTTTTCAATAATTGTTGAACCCATAACTTACCTCCTAGTCTAATCCATTTAATTTACGCATTGCTTTTACAAGTCCGCCTGCATCGATTATCTCAACAAGATTATCCGGAAGTGATGCTATAGGATATTTATTTCCATCATACTCTATATTTTCATTAACTGTAACTGTAATACTGTCACCCTCTTTCACATCATCGTGAAGTTTATCATTCTCGATAAGCAAAAGACCGTTGTTTATTGAATTTCTAAAGAATATTCTCGCAAATGATTTTGCGATAACGCATTTTATACCAAGTGCTTTTATAATCTCAGGTGCCTGCTCTCTTGAAGAACCGCAGCCAAAATTCTTTCCGGCAACTATAATGTCACCCTCTTTAATCTGTGCTGCAAGTTCCGGTCTGAGTGGTGAAAACGCATACGGTGCCATGTCATTGACTGTCTCTAATGCAAGGTACTCAGTCGGAATAATAATATCCGTATCTATATCATCACCGAGCACCCAGACTTTTCCACTAAACTGTGCCATGTATTTTTCCTCTTTTCGTTATTTAGATTTTTCTACAATAAATCAGCCGTTGTAATCTCACCCTTTATCGCTGATGCTGTCACTGTTGCGGCTGATGCAAGATAGATAAATGAGTCTTTATGTCCTGCACGGCCTTTAAAGTTTCTTGTTCCCGTACTTATAAGAACTTCATTTTCACCGATAACACCCTGACAGCTTCCCCAGCATACGCTGCAGTTCGGATTCATAACTATTGCCCCAGATTCCATAAATGTGTCGATAATGCCCTCCTTAAGTGCCTGCTCGTAAACTGCCGCACTTGCCGGTACCACAAGGAAACGAACAAGCGGGGCAACTTTCTTTCCTTTGATAAGTTCTGCACCAACACGGAGATCCTCAATTCGTCCGTTATTGCATGAACCAAGAAATGCCTCGTCAATATGAGTTCCTAAACATTCTTTTGCCGGTACTACGCTGTCCACAAAATGAGGTTTTGCAACGATTGGCTCAATTTCATCAAGATTAATGTCATAGACCTTTGCAAATTTAGCATCAGCATCACTTGAAAAGCTGTGTTTTGGCTTTCTTCCATGCTCCTTAAGATAATCAATCGTTATATCGTCAACTTCCATAAGTGCTGTTTTGGCACCTGCCTCAACACAGAGGTTACAGATAGATATTCTGTCGCTCATGTTGAGAGTTTTAAGTCCCTCACCGCCAAATTCCATAGCCATGTAATTTGCACCATTTGCACCAATCTTTCCTATAATAGTAAGGATAAGATCTCTTGCATAAACACCGTCCTTAAGTTTTCCTTTAAGATTAAATCTAAGTGTTTCAGGAACAAGAAGCCATGACTTACCTGTAACCATGGCATAGAGATAATCCGTACATCCAACACCGGTACCAAATGCACCAACAGCACCATAAGCACAGGTATGACTGTCAGCACCAAAAATAAGTTCACCTGATGTAACATGATTTTCCATCATAACCTGATGACACACCCCTGCACCCTCATAAAACTTAATGCCATGCTCCTTTGCAAAATCTCTCATCTTCTTGTGTGAAGCTGCTGTCTTTACACTGTCACATGGAACATTGTGGTCTACTATCCAGACAAGTTTGCTTACATCTGCAATATGCGGATTTTTAAGTTTGTTATACATATCTATTGTAAGATGTGTTGTTCCATCATTACTCATAAGTCTGTCAAGTTCTACTGTATGTATATCTCCCGGCTTAACCTCATTTACACCTGCGGCTGCCGCAATAATCTTTTCTGCAATCGTCATTCCCATGAAATTAATCCTCCTTATTTAATGATGCAATAAGACCGCCCTGGTCAAGTATTCCTTGCATATATGCCGGAAGTTTTGTGCACTGGTATTCTTTATCACCAACACGCACAATACCTTCCTGAAGATCAAGTTCCATCTCATCACCTGCATTTACATTGTCATGCAGCTCTTTACAGACAATAACCGGAAGTCCGATATTTATTGAATTTCTATAAAAAATCCTAGCAAATGATTTTGCCACAACAGCCTTAACACCCAGTGCTTTTAATACGCTAGGTGCCTGTTCTCTTGAAGAACCACAGCCAAAATTTTCAGAAGCCACAACATAATCTCCCGGATTTACATTCGCTGCAAAGTCAGGATCAAGTGACTCAAATGTATGTGTTTTCATCTCATCAATTGTAGGAAAAAGAAGATACTGTGAAGCAATTATCTGGTCAGTATCAACATCCTGATCGAATTTAAAAATCTTACCCATCTATAGTTTCCTCCATTATATTTGTATAATAGATATTCACAAAACAATTTAATCATAATAGATTATAAGCATTTCACAAATACCTAATTCGTATAACAAAAAGTGCTTTTTAAGTATATCACATTTTTGATTGACTGTGAACTGTCTGCATATATTTTCGCTGTAGCTGCTTCGAATATCCCCTCTTTTATAATAACCTTTATATGCTAATTCTATTTTATCTCCACTGTCTGTTATATGATTTATTCTTCCTTTGTAATCGTAAACTATATCAGTGTGTTGACGCACGCCGCCGCATCTTCCATAAACTTCTCAAATAATACATCGTCAATCAAACGAAGATTTCTTATTATCTGTATCACTTCTTCATCAGTTTTTCTATTCTTTTTAGATTTTCCTTTATTTTGTATTTCATTAGCCACTTGTTCCACCTTCTTTCAGTATTTGTTTCAGAAATATATGTTCATAATTGAACTTTATCATCTGATAAACAGATGAAAATGCTTGTTTTTTCTTAAGTGAAATAATGATAACATACGATTTATCTTTTTAATATGTGAATATTGTTAGAAATATTTTATATGATTTGGTACACTATAAACAATTTTGTAATATTAGATTTTTTATTTTCTTATGCAATATGCATTATTTTATATAGATTTCTTTGTTAATAACATACAAAAAAATCACCACTTAACTGCTTTAAATGGCGATTTTATCATTGTTTGCGTTACTTTTTTAATAATGTCCTTTAACGGGCTTCTTCATTTCTACAAGTACGACGTTCTTTCATCAGAAATTAATAAGTAGTATGTTAATACCGTTAATGTAAATCTGACCTGTTTGAGTACCATACATTTTTACATCATTCTCAAACTGCAGAGGACAAACTTGACGAGGCAGAGGTGTTTGAGTACCATACATTTTTACATCATTCTCAAACAACTGAGCAAGCGGACATAATCAATCCAAAGTTTGAGTACCATACATTTTTACATCATTCTCAAACCTGATGTGGTTTTGTAGGTAGGTTGTTTTGGTTTGAGTACCATACATTTTTACATCATTCTCAAACTATATCCCATATTGTAGAATAGTACACGAGTTTGAGTACCATACATTTTTACATCATTCTCAAACCGACTGGGTAGTCCTCTTTAACTCTTAATAGTTTGAGTACCATACATTTTTACATCATTCTCAAACACGACAACACAGGGCTTGGACTTTTGAATAGTTTGAGTACCATACATTTTTACATCATTCTCAAACTTTAAACTTTCATTATTTATATTCACCTCAGTTTGAGTACCATACATTTTTACATCATTCTCAAACCAGCCGAAGTAGGGACTGTCGCACCACCTCGTTTGAGTACCATACATTTTTACATCATTCTCAAACAACCGAACACGCTGACATAATTAAGCCGAAGTTTGAGTACCATACATTTTTACATCATTCTCAAACTTTAGACTTTCATTATTTATATTAACTTCAGTTTGAGTACCATACATTTTTACATCATTCTCAAACCTCAAATTCAAAAATGAAATGCCATCACCAGCATAAAATGTGCATACCGTACTCAAACATATTTGTCTTTAGATAATTTTATAATATCATATATGAGCAAATAACTCAACTGATAAAGCAGCAATCTTTGTCTAAAATATAATACTTTTCTTCCTCTAATATACTGAATTGACTGCTCTCAAACAAAATAATATTCCATTTTCTACTCATAGCTTCGGCATAAAAGTCCTGTATTTCCTTTTCAGAAAAATATCTTTTCAAGTCAAAGAATATAAATGCCTGAATTTTTAATAAGTCCCGCACTAGAATACAATATTTTATCAATCGCTCCAAATCGTTGTCATACTCCTGAACTATATGTATCCCAACAGCTTTTGCCAATTTACTAATATCTACACTTTCATCAATTTCATATCCAAAATCAAATTCCATTTCCATATCATAGAAAAAATTTTGTATCACCTGATTGAGTTCCTGATATTGCATCCATCTTTTTTCATTCACTGAAACATTCTGAACTGACTGTAAAAATTTATTTAAAATGCGTTTACTGTTCTCATCTGCAAGTAAAGGATTTAATATCAATTCGACATACTTATTCCATGCTATCTCGGTCTCTTCATTTGATAATATCCAGCTTTGTTCTTCTCCCAAAATCTGCCTCATAAAAGACTTTTGAATTTTTCGCCACATTTTAGGATTTTCCACAACAAATACCGTAGTTTTATTTTCTGTTAATTCTACCCTGATTCCAAGTTTTGCCTGTGCAAGTATCATAATATCACCAATCTTTCGTCCGATTGCAAGATTTCTTTTTGTTCTTCTCCTACCAGAAATTCCATTTTACTATACTGTTTTTCTGTGATAGTAAGCATCTGAACAAGTCCTTCAGGCGGTGTATTTTTCCTCACACCATCTATTATTCCTCTTGATACGGTAGTATTTAAAGCCAATTTTGTATAAATCGACTCCTGCATCATCACAAATCCATTTTTTAGCAGGTACTTTCTAAATCTTGTATATTCTCTCCTCTGTTCCGTCGTAACAACCGGCAGATCAAACATTACCATTACTCTCATAAACCTATAACTCATCTACTGAATAAAATCTAAGCAACGATATATCCGAATCATTTATTGCATCAAATACACTTTTTGTATATCTCTTTATGGCATTATTAACAATGAAATGTTTTCCCTCCATATAAACCTCGCCATTTAATACATTTACAAGTTTCATTTTCTGCTCATGTTCAAAATCTATCAAATTCATGTTATACACAATCCTGTCTATAAGAATTCTGAATGGTTCCATAAGATCAGAACCAAAATTGAATTGATTGAACATATTGTCATGAAAAAGTCCCAACTGCGTTATATAGCCGTTTGCAACTATTTCCCTGTTAAATGCAGAAAGTAATATACTATATCCGTAATTTAATGCCGCATTTATATTATTGTCCTGACTTCTCGAAAAATCCATTCCAAACAATGCATTGAAATATACTTTTGCAGCGTGTCCCTCTCTATTAGTTTCATCTTTCCAGTGAACTGCTCTTGAATATCCGGATAAAAGCCGTGCTTCCTCCTCCTTACCTAATTCTCTCAAAAAACATTCCTGCTGCTTAATCTTTTCACGCACAATTTCCGTCCAGACACTATCCTTTATAAATCTGCTCCAATTTATCTGTGTCCTAACTTTATTGCTTGTATCATGCGAGCCATAATAACCTATCAGTTCAGAACTCGGATTTCTTTTCTGGTCGCAGAATATAACTTTAACTTTCTGTCTTGTAAGTTCTGCGAGCAGACCAACTGTCAATGAAACAGATGTTGACTCTATCAAAAGCAATCCTATCTCCGAAATATGGATTTTTGTGGTATTCATATCACTGCGAACCACTAGATACCCTAATTGAAGGTCCAGTTTCGCAGTGTTATGAATAACCACTACACGCCAGCTCATATGGTTTTCAGGTCAATGACCTGCTCATAAAATCCTGTTATAGATTGATTAATGATTTCAACCTTGCCACATCTTGATATTTCATTATTCAATACCAGTATGCCGGCTGTAGCGGCTCCACCTATTGATGATAAATTTGCAGCTACACTCTGGCACTGAAAAAGATGCAATATCTCCTCAATCACAAGACACTTATCCAGCAAAGACAGTTTTTCAAATTTTTCCTTACCACTTTCCAATGTTTTTACCTGCGTTGAGAGTCTTATACTATATATCGTGTCCTTTAATTTTTTATAGAATAACTCATATAACTTTATCAGCATCTCATCAGTAAGTTCCATCTTATCTGAAATCTTTATATTCTTATTTTCCTTATAATCCGCAGATACCTTTGCTGTCTTTTTTAATATTTTCTGACTTTCTTCATCTAACACAAGCTGTTCTGCACATTTAAAAACAAGCCTTTTTTCAGTTCTTCCTGAAAGGTGCATCCTAAAACCATCCACATTAAAAAGTGAATCCATTTTTATTTTCCTAACCCTTATATCAGGATTTTTAAGTTCAAGTTTTTCAACACAATATCTTATTGCTGCTTCCTCTGATTTTTCCAATTCTTTTGCAATGTAGACAGGAACAAATTCCAAAGTTCTTATTTTATTGCCTTTCTTATCCTCTGATTCAACAAGCATAAAATATGCTCCGCTTGCCTTGTTATATGCACCATATTTTTCTGTTGCACAAAGCCTGTCATCACCTGAATTATTTTTTATCGGAATCTGACCCTTACCTTTCTTCATTATCTGCTGGTCAAATAAACCTCCCTTGACTTCATATGCTTTTCTTGTAAACAGTATGTTATTCTTTCCCATTACTCTTTTTACTGTGAAAATAGTTCCATCCTCACCTGATACCCATGCTGTTTCACCACCACGGCTGACTGTCCCCTGCTCAAACATCTTTTTAAGATTATAAGTTCTTCCCGGATTGTTTCGTATAAACCATGCCGCATCTTTTGTAAATTTAACATAGTATGTATTTCCAACTACGATATTTAAATAAGCGTCTTTCGCATGATGATAATCATTTATGCTCCTTACTTTTGTAAATCCAAATTTATGTCTGAATTCACTTACTGCATTAGCCTTTGCATATACTATCTCCGACTCCGGATATGCCTTTGTGAGAAGCTGCGTTACTGCTTTTGTACTCTGTCTTGTTTCTACAAGCTGTCTTGCGATAAAACCGGACAGCTCATTTTCACTGAAACCATCACGCCTTGTTAAACGGTGATATTTTTCTTTTGAGATTAAATCTTTCTTTTTAAGCATATCCCATAAAGTTTTTGACTTGTCCATATATTCCTTTGGCACTGGAAAAACATCGGTTTTGTTACTATTCAATTCTCTTTTCACAAGAACTCTGTTGTCAAGACTGTCGTCCATAACCTTTGACTGCGGATATATATGGTCTATATCATACCTGTTTGTAAACAAATCTTCTATGTCTATCACTTCATTTGAGTACATACATCTTCCCATCTGGGTATAATACAAAAACAATTTATCACTTCTAAGTTTATTATCATCTTCTTTTACAAGATTTTCATAAATCTCAGGTGCTTCTTTTTTACAATATTTATATTTTTCCAAAAGCCTTGATTTTCTTGAAACTTTTACATCTCCCTTTTGTCCCGGTTCTCTTGCCATCTCGACAAATATACGCTCCGGCTTACTTCCCATTATTTTTGATATTTCTTCTACAATTTTTAAAGTCTGCCATACTGGCCTTTTCACTGCCGGTGATACATAAAGTTTCTGGACATCATCATATGTTACCACCTCAGATTTATCTTCTGCTTCATCATTCAATCTTTTTATTTCTGAAAGATAATCGTACTTGTTGCTGAGAAGCTGCATAAGATTTTCATTTGTCTCCCAAAGTGCTGATATTATATTTAGCACCTCACCCGTTTCCTTATTGACCGACTCTACTTCTTCTAAAAATTCTCTTGAAAGTCTTCCCCATCCTGTATATTTCTTTGCTGCAAGCTGGGTCACCTGTTTATCACTAAGCTCCGGATATTTAATCTTAAGTCGCTTTTTAAGCATCTTTTGTGAATCTGCAAATACTGTAATATCTTTTATTATGTCCTCTTTCTGATTTTGACTTAAATCTATATCTCCTGCTATCTGTTTTATATCATGATATGCCTTAAGAGAACTTTTAAAGTTCTGGTCAAATCCCGACAACTCCTGTTCTCTTTCTATAATACCACTCCTTATAAGAAAATCTTTAACTTTCTTTCCCGTTACCCTCTGGTATTTCTTAAAAACATTTTCATAGACAGTCTGCTTTATCTCAACTGACACCTTCTCCCCGTCAATCCTTAAATTGTTAAGTTCATTTAAAACCATAAATTTTGAATAGAGCAGCGATTCTTTAGGTAAAACATCTTTTCCTATAAGATATGTGCATTTATTTGTCATTCTTCCTATAAATTTTCCCGCACTTTCCTCCGCATCAATCTTACTTTCAAAATTCCACGGATAAATCTTTCCATCCTGTTTTCTTACTGCCCAACTGTTGCCGCCTTTGTCGGAGTGATATATATTAAGCGGTCCGACATAATATGGAATACGGAACTTAAATATTGCTTTTATCTTTTCAGCGTTCGTATAACCCTCATCATCTTTTTCATTCAAAAACGGATAATACAAAACAGCATTTTTTAATATGAGGTCAAGTTCTGATTCATGCAGTTGGTAAGGTATTACACCATTATCACTTATTATCTGCTTAGGCAGAAATGTCTCATTTTCTATCTCATTTATTATACTTTCTGCAACTTCCTTTTCTTTTTCATCCTCAAAATTTATCTTGTTTAAAGTTTTCTTCAAAAATGAATAAAAATCAGCTTTTGTGCATTTTTTATCTATAGGTACTTTCTTTCCATTTTTTCTGACCATACCTATATATGCACTATAATTTGCCTGTTTTTCAGGCAATCCAAAAACTTTTTTATACTCATCAGGTCTTGTTTTTAAAAGTTTTTTCAAACTTCTTAAATCTTCTTTGTGTTTTTCATATATCTTTACTTTTGCTTCCGAAAGAAATTTTGAACCTTCGAGAATGTCACTAAGCACTGCCCAATCATAAAGAGCTTTTCCAGCAGCTATCAATAAAAATCTTTCTGCTAAAGTTTCCTCCACATTCGCAATATTCTCATCATAATTTGAATCCGAAAATGAAATCTTATTTTTTTCTTCTTCATCAAGCATCTTATCTGCAAATATCTCACTTAATTTAACAGTACAGCCTGTAATCAATGCTGCAAGTGCCTTTTTCTGCTTGTCAGTTCCGGCTATTATCTTTCCTAACTCCTGCTTTTTTGCCGTTTTACTTTTCTGCCTTGATTTCAGCAAATCTTCTATATCCTTTAACTTATCTTCATCCACCGTTATCTCAATATCATTGTCCGATGCCACCTTACAAAAAGCCTCAAAAGCACTGCCAAAATCTGTCACCTCAGACATCTTCTTTCCCTCAAACAAAAAATGTCCTCTATGCTTAATAATATGATGTATTGCAAGATAAACAAGTCTTATATCATACTTCTGTGTCCATTCATTTACAAGTACATTTCTCAAGTGAAATATAGTCGGAAACTGCTCATGATAATCTTTATCCGTAAATCCATCATCATCAAAAAGTGCATATGGTAATTCAGGCTGCTTTCCTTTTATATCTCTCTTATCTTCAAGCCAATACTTACTCTCTTTCATTCTCTGATAAAAACCTATGTCAGTCTTTGATATTTCATCACCGAATATCTCCTGCAACAATTCCATTCTCTGTTTTCTACGCTGTGTTCTTCTTCTAGCGGCACGAAATGTTCTTCTTTCCTCTGCTGTATTAGCAGTTTTGAACAATCGTACTCCCCAAAGAGCCTTTCCATGTCTCTTGATGATATTATACTTATCGTCCGTAACAGCCCAGCCTACTGATGCTGTACCCATGTCAAGACCTACATAATATTTTTGTGCCATAAATTTTAATTACCTCCTTGACTTTTTTCTATATTTATTATATCATACTTATAGATTAAGTACCATACTTAATTTTACATCATAAGTTCAAATAAAAATTTATTCAAATCGCCTTAGGGCATCACAGTGTGTGAATTTTAAAAACTCGTTTTCAACGGGTTTTTTGTTTTTTATATTTACAAGTATCAGTTTTTGTGTATAATATTTCACCAAAAAAAATAATGATTATTGAAATTTTGTCTCAATAATCATTATCCTTTTTATTATAAATCGCCTAAAACCTTATTCATTTTTTAATTATGCCAATTCCTTTATAAAACTTTCAATCCTGTCGAGTCCTTTCTCAATCTGCTCAATAGATATAGCATAAGAAAGACGGAAACAGTCTGGAAATCCAAAGTCTGCACATGGCACTATTGCCGTATTGTACTCATTGATAAGTATGTCTGCCATCTGCGGAACGCTTTCTATCTTTGTTCCCTTATATGATTTTCCGAGTACTGCACTGCCGTCTACAAACACATAAAATGCTCCCATTGGCTCAAGTGTATCGAGTAAATCCATATCGCAGATTCTCTTATACATATATTTACGGCGTTTATCAAATTCAGCATGCATTTTCTTTACTGAATCCTGTGGTCCCGTAAGAGCCTCTACTGCCGCTTTCTGTGCAATAGAGTTTGGATTTGATGTCTGGTGACTCTGCACGCTTCCCATCATCTTTGCAATCTCTTTTGATGAACCTGTATAGCCTATTCTCCAGCCTGTCATCGCATAGCTCTTTGCAAGTCCGCTGCAAGTTATAGTCCTGTCATATATATCTTTTCCAAGTGATGCAATGCTTATATGTTTCTGCTCTCCGTAAACAAGCATTTCATACATTTCGTCTGCTACCACATAGAAGTCTTTTTCTACCGCAACTTTTGCTATTGCACGAAGTTCTTCTTCCGTGTAAAGCATTCCTGTAGGGTTATTTGGTGTGTTTAATACAAGTGCTTTTGTCTTGTCTGTTACTGCTGCCGCAAGATCCTCTGCCGTAAGCTTGAAGTTCTGCTCTTTTGTTGTCGTAACGATAACCGGAACTCCACCCGCAAGTTTTACTATCTCAGGATAGCTGAGCCAGAATGGTGCAGGGATGATAACCTCATCGCCTGGATTTATGAGTGCTGTAAATATATTTGTAAGTGAATGTTTTCCACCATTGCTTATAACTATCTGGTCCGTATCATAATCAAGTCCGTTAAATTCCTTGAACTTTTTAGATATAGCTGCTTTTAATTCATTTGTTCCTGAAGCAGGTGTGTACTTTGTAAATCCATCTTTAATCGCTTTGATAGCTGCCTCACAGATATTTTCAGGTGTGTTGAAATCAGGTTCGCCAGCTCCAAATCCAACTACATCTTTTCCCTGTGCCTTAAGTTCTTTTGCCTTTGCCGTGATTGCAAGAGTTGACGAAGGTTTAACTGCTGCTGCTTTCTTTGATAATTCTAATGACATATTTCTAACCTCATTCCTGCGACTTTATCGCATAAGTAATTTAATATTTTTACGCCTGTATCAGAACCAGACTGCCGTTCATACCACATATGACTGACAATAAGAATATATCTCTTAATGAACCTTATTCATGATACGGTTTTAATTATCTCACATTACATATACCTGCGTCAATATATATGTTTACGATTATATCAAAAAAATATACCTTAAAATTGTAAAAATTACCAAAAACTCAACAATTTCAAGGTATATTAATGTGTTTTAATATTTTTTCTTAATTTTCTTAATTCTTAAAGCTGTGGATAGGTGCCGGTATTCTTCCGCCCCTGTTTACAAACTCGCTGCAGTCAAACTGATTTACAGGCATTACAGGTGCATATCCTAACAATCCTCCAAACTCTACCATCTCTCCGACTTTCTTTCCCGGAACAGGTATAAGTCTTGCCGCTGTCGTTTTCTGGTTTATCATTCCGATAGCCATCTCATCTGCGATTATCCCCGCAATCGTCTCAGGCTTTGTATCTCCCGGTATTGCTACCATATCAAGTCCTACCGAACATACACAGGTCATGGCTTCAAGCTTTTCAAGAGTGAGTGCTCCATCCTGAACTGCATTTATCATTCCCTGATCCTCACTTACCGGAATAAATGCACCGCTAAGACCACCTACATACGAAGATGCCATTACACCGCCTTTTTTAACCTGGTCATTAAGCATTGCAAGTGCCGCCGTTGTTCCCGGTGCTCCTGCTCTCTCAAGTCCCATCTCCTCAAAAATATCTGCTATACTGTCACCGATTGCCGGTGTAGGTGCAAGTGAGAGGTCTATTATTCCAAACGGTATATTAAGTCTTTTTGATGCCTCAAGTGCAACAAGCTGACCTACTCTCGTAATCTTGAATGCCGTCTTTTTAATCTTTTCACAGAGTGCACCAAAGTCAAGCCCATGTGCCGACTCAAGTGCTTTTCTCATAACACCCGGTCCACTTACTCCGACATTTATTATCTCGTCTGCTTCGGTAACACCATGGAATGCTCCTGCCATAAACGGATTGTCATCAGGTGCATTACAGAATACAACAAGTTTTGCACAGCCGTTACATTCACAGTCAACTGTTATATCAGCAGTCTCACGGACAATATCACCCATAAGTCTTACCGCATCCATGTTTAATCCTGTCTTTGTCGAACCGACATTTACTGAACTGCACACGAAATCCGTAGCCTTAAGTGCCTCGGGTATTGAGCGGATAAGAAGCTCGTCACTCTTTGTCATCCCCTTTGAGACAAGTGCAGAATATCCACCGATAAAGTTTACTCCAACTTCCTTTGCAGCTTTATCAAGCGTCTTTGCTATCGTTACATAATCCTCAGGCTTCTTACAGGCAGAGCCGCCGATAAGAGCTATAGGTGTAACTGATATTCTCTTGTTTACGATAGGAATACCATATTCAAGTTCAATAGCTTTTCCTGTAGGAACAAGATCTTTTGCAACAGTTGTTATACGGTTATATATTTTTTCATTTAATCTGTCAAGATCATCATCTATACAATTTAAAAGGCTTATACCAAGCGTAATCGTTCTTACATCAAGGTTTTCCTTCTCGATCATATCATTGGTTTCTTTAACTTCTGCTATATTTATCATACTGGCTGCCCCTCCAAATTATTAAATTCTGTGCATCTTGTCAAAAATATCCTCACGCTGAGCCTTTATAGTACAGCCCATATCCTCACCTATCTTTTCAAGGGCATTGTTAAATCCTGCAAAGTCTGTTTTACATTCTGCCACATCAACAATCATCATCATGTTAAAAAATCCACCTACGATAGTCTGTGAAATATCAAGAATATTTACATTGTTTTCTGCAAGATATGTGCATACCTTTGCGATAATACCAACACTATCCTTGCCTACTACTGTTATAACTGTTTTTTTCATTTTATCTATCCCTCGTTTCTGCACACATTTTTTGCATAGTGTGTAATATAATATTTCACATATAAAATCTGTGTCCAGTGTGCACAGACACAAATCCCGTATGTGAAAATTTTTCACACTTTTTTCTTATCTTAAATTATCTTAAAGCACAACCATCTTAGACGGCTCGTCTCTCTTTGCTACCGACAGGTCAAAATCAAGGTCTTTTAATCCCATCTCCTCCCACAACTGACATTTTACTGCTTCAAATGCAAGCTGCGGATAGTTGTTTTCTTTTGACAGATGTGCAAGAAATGCATATTTTAAATTTTTATTTATCACCTTGCACAGCAAACTTCCTGAATCTTCATTTGATAAATGACCGTATTCACTCAATATCCTACGCTTAAGCTTATACGGATATTTTCCGGCTTCAAGCATACTTATATCATGGTTTGCCTCAATAAACAAAACATCTGTATCTTTTAAATGGTCTATCGTATAATCATCATACTTTCCCAGATCAGTAGCTATGCTCGTCTTATGTCCCTCCGCCGTAAGCGTATATCCTACCGGGTCTGCGGCATCATGCGATGTTGAAAATGGCATTACTGTTATCGCTCCCATAGATACCGGCTCATCAGCGTGTACCTCAAAAAGATGATTCATTGAAATAATGCCTTTTTTATCCTTAAGCCTTATTGCATCGAGCGTTCCACCTGTTGCATAGACAGGTGTATCAAACATCTTGACCATCATATTTATACCCTGAATATGATCACTATGTTCATGTGTTACAAATATTCCGTCTAGCTGTTCAGGAGCAACACTAATCTTTTTAAGTCCTTCGACTATCCTTTTACGGCTCACTCCCGCATCTATCAGAATATTTGTGTCACCACTGCCAACATATGTACAGTTTCCACTGCTGCCGCTGGCAATACTGCATACTCTCATTTCTACCTCATTTCTATGCTATATCCCATCTTTTATTCTTCGTTCTCACGCATAGCAAGTCTGTGCAAAGCACAAATCTTGAGTGTGAAAATTTTAATTTCATACTACCCACTGAATTACAACAGCATCACCATCATTTACCGGTGTCATAAAATCTCCATGAACACCATTTACCATTGTTTCAAGGTGGTCACCATGAGCTACTGATGTATCTACAGGATAAAAATCGAGTACATCTACAAGAATATATCTTTCTTTTCCCTTCATGATAACAGTGTCACCATTTACGGTAATCGTAATATCATCTACCCCTGCCCGTCCGTTCCTGGCAGTCGATACAGCATTTTCTTTTTCTGCCGGCTGTCCGTTTTCTAAAACCGATACGGAAGCTGCTTCTTCCTCAGGCTGTACTGTCACTTTCTCATCAGCTATTTCTTTTTTAATATTTTCCATGAAGTTTTTCTGTTCCCCGGCTGTCTCCCCTCCGGTACTGTGAGTCTCGATTTCATTAGCATCCACTCTGCCTGTTTCATCTGTCTTATGTATGTTTTCTTTCAATGTGCTATCATACTTATCATTAACAGTATTATTATCTGATGCTATTTCATTTATTGAGTACACAACATCTGTCGGGAACTCAGGTTCACCGTATTTTGCATATAATTCATTATAATTAGGTTCTTCTTTTTTTATCTCGCAGAGAATAGAAAAATTGTCATAAACCTTTGTGTTCATATCAGCAGGAACATTGTTTACATACACCTTTCCGCTATAGATAATGTCCATAAATTCAAATACCTGTTTCAATGTATAATAATCAAGGAACCATATGTCATCACCATCTTTTATATCATAAAATCCTGAAACAAGTTCACCATTTACCGCAACATATCTTGGGCAGACAACTTCCTTATTATTGAATGTAAATTTAATAGTCGATTTATACTCTGGAATATCCTCTATCTCCAAAACAGCATCTTCTCCAACCGTTGACGGCTTTATATCGATTTTTGCATTTTGAATAACCGGTGTATTTATCCCTGCTTCGGCACCGTTCATCTTTATCACGCAGGCTTCTCCATGCTTTCCACGAGCCATACGCTTCTCACCGTTCACATTGTAAATAATGCTTTTTCCCCGTTTAGGGAAAAGATCCTCGTTTGGAAATCCGATGCTCATAGCAGCATCTATGATTGCCAGCTTACCATTATCATACAACTTGACTCTCTCATCATTTATATTCACAAATATAAAGTTATTTCGCTGTTCATAATAATTAAGACAGATTCCGACCGGAGTCACAAGAAGTGAATCAACCTTTATATCGTCCTGCATGAATTTAATATTTCCCATAACTTCTGAACCCCTGAGTGCAACTCTTTCTTTCGGAAGTTCAAGAAACTCAGCAAGGCTTTCCACAAAGCCTCTGATTTTTCCTCCCCCGCCTACTACAAAAACCGCACTGACTGACTTTCCACCGTTAAGTTCTATAATCTTATCAGCAATGCTCTTTGTAATTGACTGCACAGCATCTTTCACCACATCCGCTATCTCATCAGATGAAATCTTATATGGCAGTCCCATTATATCGTTAAATTCAACTTCTTCCTGCTCGGTACTCTTGCATTTAAGGGCATCTGCCTCATTAAAATCCGTCAGATAATGTTTTGCAAGGCACTCCGTTATCTCATCGCCGGCACTTGGAATCATGCCATATGCAATAATGCTTCCATCCTTTGTAATGGAAATATCGGATGTTCCTGCTCCTACATCGACAAGTGCGATATTTAATAATCGAAACCTCTCAGGTATTGCAACATTTATAGCTGCTATTGGCTCCAATGTAAGATTTGCAACATATAATCCGGCTCTCTCAACAGCAGTATAAAGTCCGTCAACTACTTCATCAGGAAGGAATGTTGCAATAATCTCACAAGAAATCTTATTACATTTATGTCCCTCAAGATTTGTTATCGCATATCCGTTCTGATAATAATGTTTTACTGAGTAACCAACACAATAAAATTTTATATCATCACTATTTTGTTCTTCTCTAAGCTTTTCATAAGCATTTTCTACACCGAGCATATCAAGTGTATATATTTTCTCAGTCGTGACAACCGTTTCTGAATTAAAATCTATCTCTGCCTCTGCCTCAACAGTCTTGAGCACTCGACCGGCGGCTGCTATACACACATCTTTGTATGTACGCCCGGTCATATACTCAAGTCTGTCACGGATTTCACTGATAGTAGATGCAACCATGTTTATATCATGTATCTGTCCATCCATCATGGCTCTTGTTTCATGTTCTTTTGATGTCTGTGCAACTACGGTAAATCCCTTTGTATCTCTGTAACCTATCGTTCCAACAATACTTCTCGTTCCTATATCAAGACCAAAAACGAGCTGCTCCGGGACACCTTCCATATTTACCTTTTTTACCTCGACATTTTCTGTCTCATCTATCACTATGGAACCCCCTTAATTATCACAATTATCAATATTTTACCAAATAAACAGACATAATACAAGTCTTAAACTCATCCCTTTGCCACACAAAAAGTAACAGTTCATCCTTTTATTATCCACACTATAAATGTGTATGATTACCTTTTTATTTAACCTTTACCGTAACTAATTCTGCTTTTTCAAGTGATGCACAATATACGACTATCGTAACTTTTCCTTTCTTTTTAGCGTGTATCATACCTGTTTCGTCAACCTGCACAACTTTCTTATTTGAAGATGTATAAGTTATATTAGGATTGTAGGCATTCTTAGGTAATAATGATACTTTGATTCTTGCATATTTTCCTTTTTTCAATGTAATTTTATTTTTAGCCACATTAAAATCATTAAGTCCTGTAATTTTATCCCATGATACGATATGAATCTTACACCGCACTGCTTTTAAACCTTTTACCTTGGCTGTCACCGTGCAGACTCCCGGTTTTTCTGTGACAACATGAATCGTACCACTTTCATCTACCGTAACAATTTTCTCATCTGACGATTTCCATTTGATGCCCGATATGACAGCTCCAAATGGCTGAATTCCATATTTCATACTATAATCATCATATGGTGAAAGATATATATCATTGTATTGGAATATAAACTTTTTGACAGTATTTGCCTTAGTTTTCTTTTTCCACTTTGCATATAATGTCACTTTCTTATCTGTCAATGTTGTTAAATCATTCTTATCAAACTTAATCTCATATGTTTTTTTGCCCGCTTTTTGTTTATAGTACCATCCACAAAAAATATATCCCTTCTTAGTCGGTTCTTTAGGCAGTTCAACTCCAGTGTCAAATATATAATCTACCGTTGCATATGTTTTTCCATTCACCATAAATACAAACTGTCTGCTTGCACAATAATCATTTATTGAAGAAATATTTTTGTCTATCCAGTCTATTCTCTCACGAATCCACTGTTTTAATCTCTGTTCCTCAGAATCATATGTTATCTTTGCCATATTTTCTGTCGTTTTTCCAATATTCTCATCAATCTTCATGTCATTCACAATATCTTTCAACACATCGTTATTTTCCAGTATATCATCCTGTGAATACATTTTGTTGACATAATAATTCGCTTTTTGTGAAGCATATTGTTTTTGCGAATATGTATCTATGATTCCTCCGTCCTTTATTCCCTCCAACAGTTTTTCTTTTATATAAGGCCATCTTGCCACAAATTTTTTTCTAAATTTTTCATTAGCAAACAACTTTGTAAACCATGCATTTCTATCAAGATTTAAACCTTCAACGCTGTTAGATGTATATTCTGTTGCTCCCCATGCAACATAATCAAAATCCCATAATGGTCCCCAGTATAGTTTTCCATCTCTTTTTTTATATAGGTATGTACTTCCTGATATAAACGCATCACCATTTAACGAAAATTCCTGTACCCAGTAATAGTCTATCGCTGAATCAACATCCATGTAATCTTCATAAGAAACTCCCTTACTGTCTTTAAATCCCTTTCCATATATGGCCGCCTCCGTCTGTTTAAGATAATCTGATATATAGTTATACTGTTCAAGATTTGTATAATCTTCAAAATCAGGACTTTCTATTGCAAATGACATTCCTTTATCCGTTGTTATATTCATCCTATCATCTGCCTTTTCACATGAGAGAAGATAACCGCCTGTTATCGCAGAGCCGCTTGTTACAGCCTTTGATTCATCATCAGCAGACAAATCATCAATATTTACCCTGTTTTTTCCGACGCGTACCTGCTCAGACAGATAATAACTACCAAGATATTTTCCGTTCATAACGACATTTACAAACTCACATTTCGGAGTATATTCAAGTCCGAGCACATTCCCAAGCCAATATGTAAATTTGTTTCTGAGCATTGATATATCATAATAATTTGCGAGAAGTATCCAGTGTTTGTCAGAACCCATTCCTAACAAATCAGCCTTTTTGTCAAGTTTTAATTTGTATGGTTTTTTGTCAGGTCCCCAGGTTGAATTACCTCTGCCCCTTATATAATCAAGCTCATAAGTCTTTGTAGAAAGTTTCTTATCGGTATATTCTGATTTATACCCTTTAGGAATATCAACAGTCATATTTCCATAACACTCTGTCTGGTGATTTGGATCACCGTTCATTGCAGCTATCGGTGTCTTTGACTCATCAATATCAAGATCGATCATCGGAATATCTTCATCCAATACAAATGTATATTTTAATAATATTTTCAGACTCTTGCCTTTATATTCATTTCCATTATTATCCGTAAATTTAAAATATATTTTATGTTTTCCCTTTATCTCATCGGATATTTTTATACATCTATTGTCATCTGTACTCCACGCATTTTTCCTGTTTTGTCTTGTCAGCTTAACTTTTGCAAAACTCTTTGTCGAATCATCTAAATATAAAGAAAGCGTCACATCTCTTTTTCTCTCAGACGTACCTGAAAAAACAAGATATCCGCTTTTATCAGAAAAATCTATCTCTTTTGAAAGCATAAATCTGGCATTTTCAATTTCTTCGGTTTTTCCATCAACAAACAAGCCGTCTGTCTTGTTATCTTTCGACAAAGTCACTTTAGAATTGTCTGTACTAAACTCTTTTGAGTCATAAAGCTCCGTAAAATCAACTTTTTCTCCGGTTTTAATATAATTTTCCCCAGCCTTTGCATAATGTGATACGAAAAATACACTTACAACTGCTAACGCCGTCGTAATCCCTCTTGTTAAAATTTTTGTTTTTTTCATAAAAAAACACTCCTTTCAGATACAGATGCTGATTAGGCGGCTATGAAACATAAACAGCCCCTCGTTAAGGATATGTTAGCATAGACACATTTTTGACACAATATATCTGAAAGAAATGTAATTAATTCTTAAGTATTAACTTCCATAATAGCGTTATATATTTTCTATCTGCCAGTCGATTGGCTCTACTCCGTTTTCTTTAAGAAATTCATTTGTCTGACTGAAATGCCTGCATCCGTAAAATCCTCTGTAAGCTGAAAGCGGACTTGGATGCGGTGCTTTTAATATTAGATGTTTCGGATTTGTAAGCATAGGAATCTTACTCTGTGCAGGTCTGCCCCACAAAAGATATACTATAGGTCTGTCCTGCTCATTTACCGCATTTATGACAGCATCGGTAAAATGTTCCCATCCTTTATTCTGGTGTGAATTTGCCTGGTGAGCCCTTACCGTAAGCACCGTGTTTAACATAAGCACCCCCTGATCCGCCCATTTTTTGAGGTAACCGTTGTTTGGTATATAACAGCCGAGATCGTCATGCAATTCCTTGTATATATTTTGAAGCGACGGCGGTATCTCCTTCTGACTCGGCGGCACTGAAAAGCTAAGTCCGTGTGCCTGATTTACATTGTGATACGGGTCCTGTCCCAAAATCACTACTTTCACTTTTGACAATGGGGTAAAATGAAACGCATTGAATATATCATCTGCCGGTGGATATACAACAACTCTGCTGTACTCAGTCTTAACAAACTCGAACAAATCTTTATAATATGTTTTCGCAAACTCCGGCTTTAAAGCCGGAAGCCAGTCATTATCAATCATTCCCATAACTTTCTTCCTCTTTTCTGTAAATATGTTTAGAGTCTGACACTTATACCCTCTTCTCTAAGATACTTTTTCACCTCATTTATCTCAAGTTCTTTGTAGTGAAAAAGTGATGCTGCAAGCACTGCATCTGCATTTCCCTCTGTAAACGCTTCTTTAAAATGTTCAAGTTTTCCTGCTCCGCCTGATGCGATTACAGGTATATTTACATTGTCAGAAACAGTTCTTGTAAGTTCAATATCATATCCGTCTTTTGTTCCATCACAATCCATACTTGTGAGCAATATCTCACCGGCACCAAGTTCATACGCTTTCATAGCCCACTCAATAGCATCTATCCCCATATCAACACGACCACCATTCTTAAAGATGTTCCAGCCTTTGCCATCCTCTCTCCTTTTCGCATCAATGGCAACGACAACACACTGGCTTCCAAATTTCATAGCCGCTTCAGATATAAGTTCAGGATTTAATATTGCAGCAGAATTTACGGCAACCTTGTCAGCTCCCTCTCTTAAAACAGCCTTAAAATCATCAACTGTCCTTATACCACCACCGACTGTAAATGGAATAAACACCGTTTCCGCTACTCTCCTTACCATATCTATCTTAGTCGCTCTCGCATCAGAAGATGCCGTTATATCAAGAAATACAAGTTCGTCTGCACCCGCTTTCCCATAAGCAGCACCAACAGTAACCGGGTCACCCGCATCTTTAAGATCAACAAAATTTACACCTTTAACAACTCTGCCGTTATTTACATCCAAACATGGAATTATTCTCTTTGTAAACATATATCTACCAAGCCTTTCCTTTGCTGCCTAATCACACCTGTAGTGCAACAGACCACTTTCTTTTCTGTTTCCAATTTATGCACGATTTAATTTTTTAAACAACTATTTTTAAACAACTAAGTATATAATGCTGCCTTGAATTTTTGCATTTACATTACCGTCTGTTTTAACTATCGCATCACATTTTATAATTCACAAAAATTCTTTAATATCTGCAATCCGACATCACCGCTTTTTTCCGGATGAAACTGGCAGGCAAATATATTACCATGCTCAACAGATGCATGAATGTGTGTTATGTAATCGGTAGTTGCTGCTACATCGTTTTCATTTTCTGCCTGAAGATAATATGAATGAACAAAGTAAACATATGAATTGTCAGAAACACCTTTGAAAAGTCTGCTCCCATCTTTTATCTTAATTGAATTCCATCCCATGTGAGGAATTTTGTACCCATCTTTTTCTGGAAATTTGACTATCTTTCCCGGAAGAAGCCCAAGACCTTTTACGCCCGGTCCCTCCTCACTGCTCTCAAACATAAGCTGAAGTCCGAGACATATTCCTAAAAACGGTTTATTTTCTTTAACTATCTCATGTATTACCTCAACAAGGCCAAATTTATTAAGTTTCTCCATCGCATCACCGAAAGCCCCCACTCCCGGCAAGATAACTTTATCCGCTTTAAGAAGTTCATTTCTGTCTCTTGTGACTACACACTCTTCACCGAGATATAACAAAGCTTTCTCAACACTCTTAAGATTTCCTGCATCATAATCAATAATTGCTATCATTCTGTATATCACCTCTGCTGTCATTATTTTGTATGTTAAAAGTGTACCACATACGGGTGGTGTTGTCGATATGATAATTTCTGTACGATAAAGAAATACTTTTGACTATGTTCTCCGCTTTTTCAAACAAAAAAACTCACCGACTTTTTTATACCGGTGAGTTTTTATTTATTTACTTAGCTGCAATAGCATTAACTTTGCTTGTATATTCACTGCTGCCTAAGCTAAGAATATCATATGCCTGTGACTTTGACAGACCAAATTCATCTGACAAAATATCAAGTATCTTATCATAAACACTCGCAAGGTCGTTTTCTATCTCAAGGTCATATGCAGTCTTTTTATTTACATCATATTTCTTAAGTCCCATAAGAAGAGCGTCCAATGCTTCAGGATATTTTTTGACATTTTCATAGTTCTGATAGGAATCAAGAGCATGTTGAACTTTCATAACAGTCACAATCTTTTTATACTGCTCAGGATTTTTTTCCTTCATGTTTGTCCCTACAGCAGATTCATATGCCTGCGAATATCTGTGCATTTCAAAGTAATTTGTAGCTTTCTTCTTATCCAAACCGCTTCCAAAACTGTTTGTACCGATAATTATTCCGGCGAGTATTATAACTCCAAATACAGCTACTATTGAAACTCCAACCTTGTTAAGTTTTCCTACTACTTCATTTGCAGCAGCTTCTCTTTCGGCTTCTTTCTGTGCCTGTTTTTCCGCTTTCTTTGCTGCTTTTTCCTCCGCTTTTTTCGCTTTTGCTGCAGCTTTCGCCTCTGCCTTTTCAGCCTTCAGCTTTTCTTTTTCTTCCTTTTGCTTTGCTTTCTCAGCAGCCTTTTCTTCTTTTACTTTTTCGGCTTCTTCTTTTTTAGCAGCCTCTTCTTCTTCCTGTTTTTTCTCTGCTTCTGCTATCTCATCCGTGACTACGTTTCCAAAAACTTTTTTGAAAATGCTCTGTTTTTCACCATCATCTTCCTTTTCTTCATTCTGAGGAAGTATATTGGATATGTCCTCCTCTTCTTGCATAGGTATATCAGGAATCTCTGATATATCAGGAATTTCTTCATTTGAAACGCTGTCAAGGCTTATAACATCATCAGATGTTGAGTCATCACTAAGCATCCCCAACAAATCAGACAGATCATCCGCTTTCTGTCCATCACCTGCATCTGACCCACTATTCTCCTTCGACTGTTCTTCCGACTCATCACCTATAGAACCGTTTTTATCAAAATCGTCCAAAAGACCTCCGAGCATATCATCTATAGAACCTGATTCGTCATCAGCTGTTCCATCTTCTGTAAGTGACATTATGTCATTATCAGGCTGTTCATCGTCTGCTCCGTCCTCTGAGAGCGACATTATATCTGCATCTGACTGTTCCTCGTCTGCTCCGTCCTCTGAAAGCGACATTATGTCTGCATCTGATTGTTCCTCGTCTGCTCCGTCCTCTGAGAGCGACATTATATCTACGTCTGACTGTTCTTCATCTGCTCCATCCTCTGAGAGTGACATTATATCTGCACCCGACTGTTCAGCTTCTGCATCTGATTGAGTTTCTATCTCAGTATCTTTTTCTGCTGCAATATCTTCTGATACCTGCGGTTCTTCGACAGTACTATCATCCGCCGCATTATTATCATCATCTTTTATCTCCGGATATGTAGTTTTTATATCTGATCCGTCAGATAATTCCGATGCTATTCCATCGTCTTCTGAAAAATCTATGTCAGGAAGTGGTATATCAATATCGTCTTCTGACTCATCCTGATGTCCGGACTCATCAAAATCAATAGTTGAAGCTACATCCGAAACTCCTGACAGATCGTCCATATTATCCAACTCATCTATCTGTGGTAATCCCTCAAGTGCTGAAAGATCATCATATTCTGCAAAATCTTCATCTCCTGAATTGTCGCCAATATCCGGATTATCTTCCTGTAAACCTTCCTTTTCAATATTATCTTCTTCTCTCAATCCAATTATCTCCTTGCTTGATTTACCTATTTGGCCTATTCATTTCCAACCAATTTGTCAATAGCAGCAACAAGCTGGCCGATTTCCGGTTTGGAAAGCTGTGCATCCGCACCGAGCTGTTCACCTTTTATCTTCATTTCCTGATTTACAAGTGATGAGAATATAACTACAGGTATATGATTCATATCACCATTTTCTTTAACCAGCTTGGTAAGACGATGACCATCCATCTGAGGCATCTCAATATCTGTTATAATACATGCTACTTTTGAATCAAGCTCACCACTTGCATTATATTCCTGAAGTTTATCCCAGCACTCCTTACCATTTGCTGTTGTTGTCAGATTTGTATATCCTGCCTGTTCAAGACAGTTCACTATCATCTTGCTAAGTAATTGTGAATCCTCTGCTATAAGTATAGGTGTTTCATTCCTTGTTCTGTGTTGCATTCTCTCAACATCTGACATTCTAAGTCCCGTCTCAGGATTTATATCTGCTACGATTTTTTCAAAATCAAGAATGATTATAAGTTTTCCATCTATTCTGACAATTCCTGTTGCCATGCCCTCTCCGCCTGTATTTACTGTTGAATCCGGCTTAACTATATCTGACCATGACACTCTGTGTATTCCCAAAACACCATTTACATGAAATGCCGTATTTAATTTATTGAAATTTGTAACTATATACATATCTCCTGTCGGTGTTTCAGGCTTTGGCAGATGAAGACACTCTGCAAGATCTATAATTGAGATAATCTCATCTCTCGGCATAAATATACCTTCTATGCGTGGATCAGCATTCGGTACAGGTGTAGGTGTCTGAAAAGAAATAATCTCCCTTATTTTTGCGACATTTATTCCATAGTAATTGTTTGCAACACGAAACTCTAATATTTCCAGTTCATTTGTTCCACTCTCTAATAAGATTCCTGTTTCCATATCCTTACCTCCAATATCTTTTCACATTTGTAAGTTTATTTATTTAATATTTACCTGTGCCATCATATCTTTGTTGGTTACTTCCAAAAGAACATTTTTCAACTTTGTACCCGAAGGAATTTCAAATACAAGTATCGAATTTACACTTTTTCCTCCAGCTACAGTTTTCTTTATAAAATGAATGTCCTCGTTTGCAATAGTTAAAAGCGGAGTGTCCATATCTTTACCATCAACATTCAAAACATATGAACTCTTATTTTTTGTCATATCAATCTTTTTGTTTTGTCCGGAAGTATTTTTAAATTTTATATTAACAACAAACAGCTTTTTACCCTTGTGTGCTGATATATCTGATACCCCCGTGCTGATAGCACTGTCATACTTATAACCGGTTACTTTTGCTTTAAATCCGGATAAATTCATGGCATCACTAAGTGATACCGACTTTTGCTGCGGCTCTGATGACTCCGTTGGATTATCTGAATTTAAAGGTGTGACCGGCTGCATGGTACTACCTATCTCCGGCGAAGCTGTCGGTTTCGGAACTGCTGTCGGCTGTATCTGAGGAGTTGCCGTCGGTTCTTCCTGATAATTATCATTGTCTAACTTCATATTATATGTATAATTTTTATCACTCTTTAACAGACTATCTGCCATATACTCTGCTATCGCATTATTCTGATCTTCTGTCAATGTCTGAACACTCGCACATCCTGTCAGACAAACTGCCGTGGCTGCTGCCACAATGAACATCCCTTTTCTCATATTGTCCCTCCGTGCTTTATACACATTGCAAATGAGTATTCTTACTTACTGTCCACATTTTGCTGTGAACTGTAATGATTTTCCATCATTACCACCCATTTTTCATCTTTTTATATAATACCACATTTGTGACATTATCGTCAACGAATATGTGCTCCCTTATTAATTTTCTATATCAAGCTCAAACCAGAACTCTACTCCATCCTCATGATTGAGGACACCGCACTTTTGATTCATTGATTCCATTATTGCCTTTACGATTGACAAACCTATACCGCTTCCACCGTACTCTCTTGTTCTCGCTTTATCTACTTTATAAAACTTTATCCATATTTTGTCGAGTTCCTCCTCCGGAATACATTTTCCGGTGTTAAAGACGCTGACTCTCACAACTTTATCCGTTTTTTTCAGGCTTACTTTTATTTTTTTCTCGCCATCAACATGATTTATCGCATTGCTGACATAATTCGTAACTACTTCTTCTATCATATATTCATCAGCCCAAACATAAATCTGCGGATAATCATCTATCTCTATCTGTGCCTCTTTTTGTTTTGCAAGAAGAGTTGCTGAATTTATTACCGTCCTTACAACCTGAACAATATCAAAATGTTCAAAATTCACCTGGTTATTTCCAAACTCTATCTGATTTAATGTGAGAAGCTTCTTTACCATCTTATTCATTTTATCAGCCTCGTCCATTATAACTTCGCAATAAAATTTCCTGCTCTCACTGTCATCATTTATATTATCATAAAGACCTTCCGCATATCCCTGTATAAGTGCAATAGGTGTTTTAAGTTCATGTGATACATTTGATAGGAACTCTTTACGCATTTCGTCTATCTGTATCTTCTTTTCAATATCCTTTTGCAATTCATTGTTTGCTGTCTTTAATTCTGAAATCTTTTCTTCCAGGTTTTCCGACAATGTATTTATGCTGCTGCCCAGTACACCTATCTCATCATGTTCTTTAACCGGATATCTTACTTCAAAATTAAAATCTGCCATCTTCTGTGCTATCTCTGTCAGTTTTCTGATTGGCTTCGTAAAATTATTTCCTATAAATACCATCAGAATCACACCGGATATTATAACACCCACACCGACATAAAGAAGAAATGAATTAAATATACCTATATTTTCTGCCATGCTCTGATAGTTCGTACTTACATATACAAAGGCTCCCGAATCAAGCTTGCCAAAAAGTTCAATATAATATGAACCTATCCTCTCATCAAGCACCTTATATACACAATATTCATTTTTCATATCAATAAGATTACGCTTTTTATCCCTGACATAATAACTTTGTGAATCCTCAATACCAACAACATAATCTTTAGTTTTGTCTATAATGTTCTGCCTTTGAAATTCAGTAATAACTTTTTCACTTGGATAATCATATTGATAATATACTTTTCCAAAAAAATTGTTCAGTCTGAATATATACACACTGGATGTGTTATTCGCAGACATTATTTCAAGATTAAGCGTCGAATCGTCCGATAATCCTGTCGACTCTCCACTACTGTAATCCTTATCTTTATTTACTATTGAATTTGCTTCCTCATAACATTCTTCAAGCATTGATACTTTGCTGTGCTGATAATAAGAGGGCAGAAAAACCCTGTTCATAAACCATATTGCCGCCAATGTAAATCCCAACATTCCTATCATTATCAATATAAGCTTAGTACGTATGGATTTAATCCCATAAAATCTTTTTTGTCTTTTCAGCTCCATACATGCCACCTCCATTAAAAGCTATATTGCAAATTTCCTAAGACACTTCAAATTTGTATCCCATTCCCCAGATTGTCTTTATATATTCCCCTTTTTCGCCAAGCTTACTACGCAATTTTTTTACATGGGTATCTATTGTCCTTGCATCTCCGAAATAATCATAATTCCAGACATTATTTAAAATGCGTTCTCTTGACAGTGCAACGCCTTGGTTTGTCACAAAATATGTAAGCAGTTCAAACTCTTTAAAGCTTAATTCAATTTGCTTTCCATCAATCTTAACCTCATGTGCAGACTGATTTATACAAATACCACCTACCTCTATATCTCCATCATCAAGAGCATTTGTTCTTCTTAGTATTGCCTCAACCCTTGCAACAAGAATCTTAGGACTAAATGGTTTTGAAATATATTCGTCTACGCCAAGTTCAAATCCAAGAAGTTCATCTTTTTCGTCACTTTTTGCCGTAAGCATTATTATAGGTACCTGAGAATATTTCCTTATTTCTCTTACAACTTCCCAGCCATCCATTTTAGGCATCATAACATCGAGCAGTATAAGTGCTATATCTTTATTTTCATAAAACTTATCTACAGCCTCTTCTCCGTCACCTGCTTCTAAAACATCGAAATTACTTTTAACTAAGAAGTCCTTGACAAGCTTTCTCATTCTCGCTTCATCATCAACAACCATAATTTTCAATTTTTCCATAATAACCCTCTTTTCTGCATATGTTTTTGATACCGGTAAAATTTTACCCTTACTTATTTTTCAATCTTTCTTCTTTTTCCTGTATCTCTTTTTCTCTCTTATCTAGTGCTTTTTCTTTATCACTTAAATCCTGCTCCCATTTTTCATACTTGTCGATTAATTCATTTTCCATATTTGATTTATAATCAGTGAAATATGTAAATACAGAATACTTTGACTTCACTGTTATGAATATGACTGCTATAAGCAATATGCATAAAAAAACAATAGCCATATTTTTTATTTTTTTTCCTGCTTTTTCCACTTCATAAGCATTTTTATATTTCTCCACATTTTTTTCCAGCACATCTTTGTCCGTAATACTTTTCCCTGACATTTTTTCTTTAACTCTCGGCACAACCGGTACATATGCCAGTTGGTTTTCTTTAACTATTCCTGAAGAAAGAAGTCTTTTTCGCATATTTTCTATAAATTCAAGTCCAATAACCGTCTGAAACGACTTTTTTTCCACAGCTTTATTATATATTTTTAAGACTGCTTTCATATCAGACATATTTGAATTTGCGACAAGATATTCTATAGTTTCTTTTTCCTTGCATGCTCTCTCATAGTCTTTTCTTGTTGAAAACACAAATCCGTCAAGTATAAATCTTTTATCATCTCTCATACTTTATCCCCCATGTCTGCACACTATGCTTTTAAACTGTCAAACTTATCATTGTAAACAGTTTTAATTTTTTCCATATAATTATATCATAAATTTGTGTTTATCCGGTGATTATTTTGACAATTTCCTCAACTTTTGAAACAATATAATCGGCACCCGCATCTTCTAACTCACCTGATTTTGCAAAGCCATAATAAACACCAAGAACATCTATTCCACAATTATGTGCTCCTACTACATCATGTTTTCGGTCACCTACCATAAGCACTGATTCCTTTTCAGCATCCGTTATCCCAAGTCTTTTTAAAGTTTCCTCTATAACACTCTGTTTTGTATTTCTGACCGCATCAAATGTGCTTCCTGTTATTTCTTTAAAATATTTCTTCAGCCCGAAATGTTCAATAATCCTTTTTGCTGTCTCCTCTGGCTTAGATGTTGCTACTGCCAGTATATACCCGTTTTCTTTTAATGTCTTTAACATTTTTTCAATTCCATCATACGGCTCATTTTCAAAAAGTCCGGTAACATTATATCTCTCCCTGAACTTTGTCGTTGCCGCTTCTGCTTCTTTTTCTGACATTTTGCTTATTGTCATAAATCCTTCCGTAAGCGGCGGACCTATAAATTCAAGCAGTCTGTCAGTTTCAGGAATTTCCCATCTGGCTGCTTCTAATGCATATTTAACACAATTTGTTATTCCCTTACTTGAATCAGTAATTGTACCGTCAAGGTCGAATAAAATATATTTATACATAAATTTATACCTCATTTTGTTTTTTTCAATACTTCATATAAAATAAAAAGAGCCCGGGAAGGCTCTTTTTATCGGATAACTCGTGTTATCCAGCGTATAATAGGGTGGGAGTAGAAAGTTTTCACTTTCTGAAACAAAATTATAATCATTAAATATGTCCAAATTATGTCTAAATTGTTAATATGTCGTTCATATTTTAGTTTTTATTAAATTATTTTTATATTTGTTGTTAAATTGTATAAAATCAACCAAAAATATGTAATACTCAACATTTTTTGATTGATTTTTGTTAAAAATTGTGCAATACTGTGTTAGGAATGTTTTACAATCTTTGTGTATCTTTAATATATATTTTGGGATATTTACATAGATATACATTATATTTAATCTTTTACCGGATACAAACATTCAAAATATTATATATTTATTCAGGAGGTTTTTTTACAATGGCGTTAAAAAATCAGTATCTTATTGACTTACTTGAAACAGTAAAAAAGAGAAATGCAGGCGAGCCTGAATTTATCCAGGCAGTTATGGAAGTATTTACTTCACTTGAGCCTGTTGTTGAAAAAAGACCTGACTTAGTAGAAGCAGGTGTATTTGAAAGAATCGTTGAGCCTGAAAGACAGATCATTTTCCGTGTACCTTGGGTAGATGACAATGGTAAAGTACAGGTAAACAGAGGTTTCCGTATTCAGTTCAACTCTGCTATCGGACCATACAAGGGAGGTCTTAGACTTCATCCTTCAGTTTACAGTGGTATCATTAAATTCTTAGGTTTTGAGCAGATCTTCAAAAACTCACTTACAACACTCCCTATGGGTGGTGGTAAAGGTGGTTCCGACTTCAATCCTAAGGGTAAGAGCGATGGAGAAGTTATGCGTTTCTGCCAGAGCTTCATGACAGAACTTTGCAAACATATCGGTCCTGACTGTGATGTTCCTGCCGGTGATATTGGAACAGGTGCAAGGGAAATCGGTTATATGTTCGGACAGTACAAGAGACTCCGCAATGAGTGGTCTGGTGTTCTTACTGGAAAAGGACTTACATACGGTGGTTCTTTAGCACGTACAGAAGCAACAGGCTTTGGTCTTTGCTATTTCACAAATGAAATGCTCAAGGCTAATGGTAAGAGTTTCAAGGATCAGACAGTTGTTATCTCAGGTTCAGGTAATGTAGCTATCTATGCTACAAAGAAAGCTACAGAATTTGGTGCAAAAGTTGTTGCTTTATCTGATTCAAACGGATATGTTTATGATCCTGATGGAATCGAGCTTGAAATAGTTCAGCAGATTAAAGAAGTTGAAAGAGGACGTATCAAAGAGTATGTTGACAGAACATCCCACAAGAATGCTACATATACAGAAGGATGCAAGGGTATCTGGAGCATTAAGTGTGATATCGCACTTCCATGTGCTACTCAGAATGAGATTGATGGCGAAAGTGCTAAACTCTTAGCTGAAAACGGATGCTTCGCAGTATCTGAGGGTGCTAATATGCCTTCTACTCCTGAAGCTATTGATGTTTATTTTGCAAACAATATGCTTTATGGACCAGCTAAAGCCGCAAATGCAGGTGGTGTTGCAACATCAGGTCTTGAGATGAGCCAGAACTCTGAGAGACTTTCATGGACATTTGAAGAAGTTGACAGCAAACTTCACAACATCATGAAAGAAATCTTCAAGTCTTGTGACGAAGCTGCTAAAGAATTTGGTATGCCTGGTAACTACATGGCAGGTGCTAATATTGCCGGATTCCTTAAAGTCGCTGAAGCAATGAAGGCTCAGGGATGCTGCTAATTATTTAGCTTTTCTCATATTAATATAAATAAACAAGCCCCTCATTATAAATATTGAGGGGCTTGTTTTTGTATTACATGAGTAATTTGCCTATTTATATTTATTTTTTCTTCCCTTTACATTTCATTCTATACTCTTTTCTCTATTTATTTTTTACTTATATTTTGTTCTATTTTTATTTTTACTTGTTATTTTATTTTTAACTTACCACTGATCTTTGATGTGATTAAGATAGTGCATCCTGTCTTTTTCATACTTAGCTTTTGTTTCCTTATCTCTTGCCTGCTTTGATATGGCAAATTTTCTCCGCTGTGCTTCTTCATTTTTAAAAATATTCATAATCCCTTTACTGGTATCTTCGATACATTCTTTGCAATATCTCCCTATCGGAAAAAGTGCACCGCACCTCTCGCATCTTTCCGCCTCTTTTAATTCCCCAGGCATTTCAAGTCTGCCTTTCTCAAGAAGCATATCTATTACTTCAAGTTTTACCCCAGTCTTCACCGAAATCTCAACTGCTGGTGCCGGTCCATTTTCATCAATATATTTTTTTATCAATCCAAAATCATCATAATAATCTATGTGACATCTTTGACATACATATCTTCCACTTCCTTTAAAATATAATCTTGCTCCACATCTTTCACATTTTGTCGGAATATTCTTTTCTATTTGTTCCAATATATCGTCTCTGTCGTATCCCATTTTTTACGCTCCCTTGTAAACTTTAATCGTCAAACTATCGTACGCTTACGCATCTAAATAGCTCTCATTTTTAAGCCTGTCTAGTATATAATTGACCGTATCCCCGCAGAATTTAAGTATGCTGTTATAATCAAGGAATCTACTATTTTCTTCAATATGTTTTTCTTCAAAAAAATACTTTATTATCCATCTGCGGCTCTTGTCAAGCTCCTCTTTTGTTATCATATTTTTTATATAATAATCTCTAGTTTCTCTCAATATCTTTTCTGCCTCTGAAAGCTCCGGCATCTCTTTAACAAGTTTAAAATCAACAAGATCCGTATCCTTGTTAAAATATACAAAAGTTTCTCTATCACGCTCTGTCAGACCTATTTTGCTTATATTTTGAAAATATTTTGGTCTTTCGTATAAAATAAACCTTTTGTCTGTCATCATGTGAGTTATATAACCAAGATAAAGTCCTGATGCCACTCTTTCATCCTCGCAATGCTCTCTCCAAAAGTCAGCCATTCTTTTTTCAAACAACTTTATTGTTCCGTTTTTTCCAAAATCACCATCGGGTATTCCATCCCTAAAATGTGTATGAAGCTTCATGTTCCTCTCATAATTTTTTCTTTCCATTATCCCATCAGGACATATGTTACCCGCAATAAACATATTTTTATCAAAATGAATATTGCTGCCGTCTGCCAATCTTATCTTATAACCATTTTTTTTGATATTTTCAGCAATCCTGACTGCGATAACAAGATGAATCATCGTTCCTGCCATTGTCATTCATCCTTCCTTCTTATTAATTCTATTGACTTCCATTTATTAACACATAGTCATGTGGACATTCGCACTCCACTATTCTACTTGCTCATAACACTATTTGGTTATTTACTTAGCATCACTTATGTTATTATCTATCCTCCTAAACACCGTGTCAATATTTTATCTTCTCAACATACGCTCTATCAATGCTCCTCCATTCTCATTAAGCCACTTTTTATAATTTTGGTAATCAGGCATATACCCTTCAACTTCCATCCAAAATTTTTTGGAATGGTTCATCTGCTTTAAATGACAAAGCTCATGCACGACTACATAATCCAGCACCTTGTCAGGCATGAGCATTAAAAGACAATTAAAATTCAAATTTCCTTTACTGCTGCAGCTTCCCCATCTTGTTTTTTGGTTTCTTATCGTAATCCTGCCATAAGTTACTCCCATTATCTCTGCATAATATTTTACTTTATCTGGAATTACTGACAATGCTTTTTGACATAATTTCTCTATATCTGCATTCGTAAGTGCCGGTTCTTTTTTCTGCTTTTTATTTTCTTCTGCCTTAAAATACATCTGTACAAGGTGCTTCTTTATCCAATTCTGTTTCTCCTCAACAAATTTTATGATTTCATTTTGAGGTATTTTCTCAGGGGCTCTCACAACAACTCTCATATCCGGTCTTATTTCTATTGCAAGCGTTTTTCTTTTACTTCTTATTACTTCTATATGTGTTTTATCATCTAAATCCATTTTTTATATTTGCTCTCCATCTCCAGCATATGCATATTATTGATAGTTTTTTTGTAACAAAAAAAGTCCTGATA
>ERZ772969.415-NODE-415-length-40203-cov-6.523912_pt1 | contig 40203 bp, 38 predicted proteins | sample MGYA00511676_ERZ772969 | MGnify/ENA primary metagenome ERZ772969 (study PRJEB29015, sample SAMEA2737651) | human gut metagenome | biome: human gut; feature: human-associated habitat; material: faeces | place: China | collected 2012 ... | reverse complement strand
GCAGGTTCTTTTCGGTGACACGGCGAATCTTGCCGAGCTCGTCCATCAGGTTCGATTTATTCTGCAGGCGGCCGGCGGTGTCGATGATGAGCACGTCGGCGTCGTCCTCCTTGGCGCGGGCCGCCGCCTCGAACGCGACCGATGCCGGGTCGGCGCCGTCCTTGTCACTGCGCACGACGGGCACGTTGACGCGGGCGCCCCAGGTTTCAAGCTGGTCGGCTGCGGCGGCACGGAACGTATCGGCCGCGCCCATGACGACCTTCTTGTCTTCGGAGACGAACAGACGGGCCAGTTTGCCGGCCGTGGTGGTCTTGCCGGTGCCGTTGACGCCGACCATGATGATGACGCCGGGCTTGTGCGCGTCCGGCTTGTCGACGTTCAGACGACGGTCGGTGTCGCGGCCGACCAGGTCGAGCAGGTTGTCGCGCAGCGTGGCGCGCACCTCGTCGGGGCTTGCCTTGCCGGTGATGCGCGCATCGCGGCGCAATTCGCCGACTAGCTGCTCGCTTGCTTCGGCACCGACGTCGGCCAGCAGCAGCGTGTCCTCGACGTCCTCCCAATCGGATTCGGAGAGGTTGTCTTTGGTGAGGATGTTGAACAACGCCTTGCCGAACGGATTCGAGGACTTGGAAAGTTTCGCCTTGAGCCGCTGAATGCGCGAGCCGGATTTTTCCGGTACATCATATGCGGGAGCCGCCGGCCTGGCCGGGGCGGCCTGCGTCGGTTCGACCGGTTTACGCTCTTCCTCACTTCGAGGGGAGGCGGCTTCGCCCTCGGTTTCGGGAGCAGAGAGCTGCCTGTCAACTGTTGCGGCGACCGTCTCGGGTTCTTCACCCGCACGACCCGCCTGGCGCGGCGATGTTGCGGTTTCCGCCGGCCGGCCGACGACTTCGTTCTTACGCGACCTGCCGCGTACTACGCCCCACACAATAAGCAGGACGACAATCACCACTGCGGCGACAATGCCGATAATCAGATTCGTATCCATGGCTCCAGCCTAAAAACCGCAACGGACAGCTGCCGGAATACCACATACGTCGCATTGTTGCAGCCAAGTCGACGACTAATTGGGCTGCTGGCACAGACGCTGCCCCTGAGTCGTCCCTACATATCGAACCGGGGAAGACACTGGTATAGGCAAATCTGCCACCAATACATAAAGCGGCATACCAGACGGCACCGGATTGCCAGCGGTCCCATGATATTCAACATAGAACAAGTCGGGCAATGGTGCCCCATCCTCATCGTGGTAACACTCGCGACCGCCACCGAAAACACGTATCAAACAGGACACGCACGGCACGATGTCATGGTTGTCGAACTCGCTCGCCGTCATCGACGGGGCCACATACGTCTTCATGATCGACTCTCCTCAGCCGCACGACCTACCGCGAAAACGTAGACCCCCGACAACATTTCGGGGGGTATAGGCGCTAGGCACCGCGACCACTACACTGGAGCTCATGGCCAATACTGCAAGAATGACGGCGCTGCAACGCCGCGAACAGCTCATCCGCGTGGGGCGAGCGTTGTTCGCATCCAAGGGGTTCGAGGCGGTGAGTGTCGAGGAGATCGCCGCGAACGCGAAGGTCAGCAAGCCGATCGTCTACGAGCATTTCGGCGGCAAGGAGGGACTGTACGCGGTAATCGTCGACCGTGAGATGCGCGAGCTGACCAATGCGCTCATCGAGGCGCTGTCCGACACCAAGGCGCACCCCCGCCAGATCGTGGAGCGCGCGGCACTCGCCCTGCTCACCTATATCGAGGAGAACTCCGAAGGCTTCCAGGTGCTCGTGCGCGACTCGCCGACCACCGACCCGGCCGGATCGTTCAACTCGCTGCTGGGCGACATCAGCCTGCGCGTGGAGGATCTGCTCACCGCCGCGTTCAAACGCCGGAAACTCTCCGCCAAGGGCGTGCCATACTATGCGCAGATGCTGGTCGGCATGACCGTATTCACCGGTCAATATTGGGCGGACCGGCCGAAGGTCAACAAGGAGCAGCTCGCCGCATACGTCGTCGACCTCGCATGGCACGGCCTGAGCCGGCTGGATTCCAAGCCGATCCTGCGGTTCGAGAGCCAGAAGGCGAAGCAGCTCGCAGCCAAGGAAGACAAAGAACGTCGAGACAAAGAGCGGAGCGAGACAACGGCCCCGGACGAGCCGGACGCTCCTGTCGAGACCGCCGAACCGGACGAACCGTCATACCTGCCCGCGAGCGCCGACTGATCATCAGAACCGCGCACAAGCCGGAAGCCCAAAAAACTGCGGAACGGACGACGGGACTTGCCTGAACGCCGCTTAGTGATAGCTTTGCTTGTAGAGGTTAGACTCGCTGCAACATCCGAGGCGACGTGTCGCACGTCATCCCCGCGACACCTGTATAACGAGGAACTATGGAACAATCGCCGAAAACACTCACCTTCGTGGTGCCCGCCTACAACATGGAAACGTATCTGGAGCGCTGCGTGGAGTCGCTGCTCTCCGCGACGGACAACAGCGACATCGAAGTGTTGATCGTCGATGACGGATCCTCGGACAGCACCCCGGAACTTGCCGACATGTACGAGCGGCGCTGGCCCGGCAACGTGCGGGCAATCCACCAGGTCAACAAGGGCCACGGCGGCGCGGTCAACACCGGCATCGCCAACGCAACCGGCATGTATGTCAAGGTCGTGGACGCCGACGACTGGGTGGATATGCCCTCCATCGACACGCTCATGGGCACGCTGCGGGTGCAGCGCGTCGCCACGGATCCGGTCGACATGATCGTCACCAATTACGTGTACGACAAGGTGGGCAAGCGCGTCAAGCACACAGTGAACTTCCGTCATGCGATGGCGACCAACACCGTGCTCGGCTGGGACGATCTCGGCTGCTTCGGCGTCGCCGAATACATACTGATGCACGCGCTGATCTACCGCACCCAGGTGGTGCGCGACTCCGGCATGCAGCTGCCCGAGCACACGTTCTACGTCGATTTCATCTACGCATACCAGCCGTTCCCGTGGGTCAAATCGATGCTGTACATGGACATCCCGTTCTACCACTACTTCATCGGGCGCGAGGGGCAGAGCGTACAGACCGACGTGATGATCTGCCGCGTCGCGCAGCTGCGGCTCGTCAACCAGCGCATGGTGGAGGCCACTCCCGAACCGGGAACCGTGCCGGACGGCCTATACCGTTATATGATTCATTTCCTCGCGATCGAAAGCTCGGTCACGTCGGTGTTCCTGATCCTGTCGAAAGACAAGGCAAACTACCGTCTCAAGGACGAACTGTGGGCGGACATCGACAAGGCGTCGCCGGCCATCGGGCGTGACGTGCGGCGCAAGCTGGTGTCGCGCGCGCTGAACCTGCGTGGGTCTGTCGGGCGCTGGGTGATCCGACGCGGCTATGTCGTCGCAGAGAAGGTCGTCGGCTTCAACTGACGTGCCGCGCGGCGGGGCTGCCAGCTGATATTCGCCCCTCTATCACCGATCAGGAGAACGTCCATGATGCAATTCACCATGTCCGGAACCATGCTGCGCTTCGATGAGACGACGCTGCGGTTCTCATTCAGCCGCGACGGTGCGACCTGGAGCGGCTGCGACGGCATAGAGCCGCAGCTGACGCGCGAGGATCGTTCATTCTCGTTCGCCGGCGCCGCTACCGTCACGCATGAGCGGATCGAGACCGGCACCGGAGTCGGCGTGCGCAGCGTGTTCGCCGGGTTCGCGGGTGCGGATTACGCTTTTGAGACGTATATCTGGATCGAGCGGTCGAGCGGCGACGTGCTATGCGAATGGGTGCCACTGCGCGAGTGTGGGGCCGAGCCGCGCATCGACAGGGTGCTTTGGCCTGCGCCGCTGTCCTTCGACCATGCGGACGCGCATGACGTGACGCTCATCACCCACGAGCAGGGCGTGATGATACCGAATAACTGGCCTACCGAGGTCGGCACTGATGCGGTCTCCTTCGGCGGGCGGTTCGAGACTGCGGGCGGGTACATGCCCTGGTTCGCGCAGTTGCGCAGCGACGGGCATGCGTACATCGCCATCTGCGAGACGCCGTGGAACGCAGGATATGACATCGACCATCCGGCCGGCGGACCGTACACGCACGTCGGAATGTGGTTCGAGCCAAGTCTCGGCCGCATGGATTACCGCCGTGTCGTGCGATATCGTCTCCTCGACCACGCCGACCATACCGCCGTCTGCAAGACGTACCGCGCTTACGTCAACGAACGCGGCCGGCTGCGCACGCTGGCGGAGAAGGCGGCGCGCAACCCGTCGGTGCGTGACCTGCTCGGCCGTTCATGGGTGCATGTCGGCATCAAGACGAAGGTTCAGCCGGACTCGTCGTTCTATGATCCCGCGCAGCCCGGCAAGAATGATTCGCTCGTCACGTTCGCGCAGCGCGAACGGCAGATGCGCACGCTGCACGAAATGGGTGCCGGGCGGCTGTACCTGCATCTGGACGGCTGGGCGCAGCCCGGCTACGACAACGGCCATCCCGACTATCTGCCCGCATGCCGCGAGGCCGGCGGCTGGAAGGGCATGAAATCGCTGGTCGACGCCTGTCATGAGCAGGGAGACCTGTTCGGCACGCATGACCAATACCGCGACTATTACTTCGCCGCGAGCACGTTCGACCCGCGCAATGCGATCCGACTGGCGGACGGCACGATGCCCGAGCACGCGATGTGGGCCGGCGGGCGCCAAACGTACCTGTGCGCCGAGCTTGCGCCGGATTACGTGCGCCGCAACTTCAGTGAGATCGCCACGCACGGCATCGCGCTGGACTGCGCGTATCTGGACGTGTTCACCTGCAATGAAGGCGACGAATGCTCGCATCCCGAGCACCGCATGACCCGCCGCGAATGCTACGAGCGCCGCGCCGAATGCTTCGAATACCTGCTGGCGCACGGCATTCTCACCTCGTCTGAGGAGGTGTCCGACTGGGCGGTGCCGAGCCTGGTGTTCTGCCATTACGCGCCGTACGACTTCCAGATGCGCTCCCCCGACGCGCCTCGGCACGGCATCCCGGTGCCGTTGTACAACCTCGTCTACCATGACTGCGTGATCCAGCCGTGGATGATGGATCGGGTGGCCGGTGGCGACGACTACATGCTGTACGCGCTGCTCAACGGCGGTGCGCCGTACCTGATCCGTGACGCCGCATATGCCGGCATGGACGGTGATATGAATGCCGCACTGCGCGCCCGTACCGAGAACGACATCGAGCGGTGTGCTGTCGTGGCCGGGCTGCACCTGCGCGTCGGCATGCAGGAGCTCGTGCGGCATGACCTTGTCGGCGGCGACCCGCTGGTGCAGCGCTCGGTCTTCGCCGACGGCACCGCCGTGACGTGTGATTTCCACGCGCAGACGTATGAGGTAGCAGCGAACGGTTCTCATTAAGAAAGGTGCGAGGATTCCGCACATTTTCGAACAAGCGAACATTGCGCAGAAAGCCCGGAATTCCGGGCTTTCTGCTGTTTTCATGTTCGTTTTCCCCGTCACACGGACTCGCACCTTTCTTATTGAGAACCGTTCGCTGCGACAAGGGAGCAAGCCCTCAGACCCACCTATCGGACATGGCGAACGAGTTGCGCATCAGGTTGCTCGACGTATACAGCACGTTATCGAGCAGCTTATGGGTCAGATCCTGCAGACGACCGGCCATCGTCTCGTTCGCAGCCATGAGCGCCGCGCGGATGTCCCCGGCTTCGGCATCGGCGAGCGCCGCATCCGTTTCTTCGACGAGCCGATGCCCGAACGCCCGCACCTGCTCGCCATAGTATTCGATCGCGTTGCGCGTCTCGTACCAATGCGCGTCGGCAATTACGGCGATCAGACGGTTCGTCCAGTACAGGTTGTCGGTGGAGACCTCGGGCGTGGTGTCGCGCAGATACGCCGGAGTGTCGTCCACGTTCGCATAAAAAGGTGCGACCGCCGTGAACGGGCCGGAGCCGAAGGCGATCCACATCACCGCCGCCGCTGCGGCCGGCACGTCGTGCCGCAGTTCGATCGCGACCATGTGACCAGTGCGGTTGATGCCGATCGGACGGTAGCGATGCCGGCTTTCCGGTGTACCAAGCGTTCCGTACGGGTCAAAAGGCGTGCCTTCGAAATGCGACGACATCAGAAAGTCGATGTCCTCGACCGTCACCTTGTTCTCCGGCGCCCGGCACCACGGGATGTCGTCGGAGGTCGGCGTGTAGCGGGCCGCGGGCGAATCCCAATCCTCGCTCGGGTTCAGGTGACGTTGCATGTACCAGGCGCGCGGCGTGTTGTAGATATGGTCCTTGACGGTGCTGGTGCCGAACACCGCACGCGGGTTGATGTGGTCCGGCAGCACGGCGGCGACGCCGAAACCGGCGCCCTGCGCGGGCCGCATGGCACGGCCCAGATGGTGCCGATCGATGAATTCGCGCAGGTCCGCGCTGCACATGAAGAACCGCCGCTCGCCGAACGCGTCGGAGAAGTCGAAGTCGTCGATGCCCAGCTGGTTGGGGATCGTCGCATAGCAGTCGTCGGGCACACGGCGCGCAATCCAGTGATGCCCACCGATTGTCTCGACATACCAGATCTCGTCCACGTCGGAAATGATCACGCCGTTCGACTCATAGGTGCCGTACCGTTCCAGCAGCTCGCCGAGCCGTTCCACGCCCTCGCGGGCCGAAGAGACATACGGCAGCACCAGCGTGATGATGTCCTCCTCACCGATGCCGCCGGGGGTCTCCGGCCGATAGCCGGCCTCTCCCGGCACGCCTTCGGCTGGCCTGAGCTCGACCAGCGGGTCGGCGGCGAGCACGCGCTCGTTCACCGCGATGGTTTCGGTGGCGCTCATCGCCACGTTGCGCTCGCTTGCGCCGGCCTCGGCGAGCACGCCTCGGTTCGGCAGCACGTTCGGCGCGATGGTGTAGCGGCACGGGTCGTCCGGCAGGTCGATCTCGACATGGCTGAGCGTGCTGCGGTAGTGGCGCGGCTGGTCCGTCGGCGCCACGGCCACGAGCCGCTTGGGATCGTAGCGGCCGGAGCCGGAATCATCGTTGCGGGCGATGATCGTCGCGCCGCTGCAGCTGGCTGATTTTCCGATAAGCAATGTGGTGCATGACATGCCGACCACTGTAGGAGCCGGCCTCACCATCGCGCATCAACGGGACGGCTGCGGCAGAAAAAATACTGCGGAAGGCCAAATATTATGTCATCTCAGCCAAATACGCAGGGTTTCACACGAATTTTTCAGGTAAACCACATGACTTGCCCCGAAACATGCGTTTATATAGTAATCACGACCGCAAGGCCGCAATAACTGAACCCCTTCTTCTCTTCTCTCTCAAGCCCGGCTTCCCCGCCGGGCTTTCTCTTTTTCCGCGCCCCTCCATCGCGGTGTCGCACTTCACCAAAACACGGGTTGAAATAGCCGTTCTTGATAATTCCCCGTGTCAAATCGCCGTTTTCGGGCCACAAAACGGCGATTTGACACGGGGAATTGCGGATTTCGGCTATTTCAACCCGTATTGTGGCGCCCCGGCCCACGCATCTAGGCAAGGCATCGCAATCGGCGCAGTTTGTCTGGCGCGCCCGCCCGACCGCACAGGCGGGAAGCCCCGCCGAGGCCGGCACCGCACGCCAGAGCCGCTCCGGCAAGCTGACATCCCCGATCTGATCAACATCGGCGTGTTCTCCGCGCTGTACTTCGCGCTGGTCGCCGACCTGATTGCCAAAGCCGGCAAATACTCCAGCAAGATCGGCATGCTCATCAGCTACGTGGTGTTCGCGAACATCAACACCGACACATCATGAATTCACGGGCAACATTCGAGAGCAGCCATGCGGGGCGAATCGGCGCATATGCAGCCGGCGCAGACGGCATGAGCAGATCCAAGTCCGCTCCCGCGCCAGCGGCCGTCATCCTCGGCCCTCGGGCGAAACTGTATCTGATGCTGCTCGCCAACACGCTGTTGTTCTTCCACGCGGATGCGCGAGCCGAAGCACTGCTGACGGCACTGTTCCTCACGCCGCTGTTCCTTGCCGGACGCTGGCGTATGGGACTGCGGCTGACGGCCTGCTATGCGGTTCTGCTGGGGTGGGGATTGTGGTCGGACGCGGCGACGCAGGACACGGGGGGGCTTCGGGCGCCGCGTCGGCCTCCGGCTCTGGCGCCGACGCCTGGATACATGTCGTCGGGCTGTTTTCCGTGGGGCTTCGCATGATGATGCCCTGTTTCATCACCGGCGCCTACGCGTTCTCCACCACGCGCGTCAGCGAATTCGTGTGCGCGCTGCGTCGTATGCGCGTGCCCGAATCGGTGGCCATCCCCTGCATGGTGGTCATCCGGTTCTTTCCGACAATCGGGCGGGACTACCGGCGAACCCGCGACGCGATGGCCCTTCGCGGTCTTGCCTCCGGCCGACTCGCGCTGCTGCGGCATCCGGCCCAGTCGCTGGAGTTCGTGCTGGTTCCGCTGTTGATGAACGCGACGATCGTCTCGCGTGACCTGTCGGTCGCGGCACTTACCAAGGGATTGGGACGGTTCGGCCGGCATACCTGCATAACGGAGATTCACAGCGTTGGTTTGATTGGGCGGCGATGGCGGTCTGCACGATCCCGCTGGCACTGAGCATCGGCGGCATACTATGAGCGATGTGATCATACGGTTGCGCGATTGCTCGTTCCGATACCGTCAGGCCGATGCGGATTCGGAGGATGGTGCCTCGCCACGGGGCGCCGCGGCAGGAGAGCGCCGGCGTCGAAACGGCGGCCGGCGAGGCCGACGGATTCATCATCGACTGGCTGGCAGGACCGGATCGTTCACTGGGCCGCTACCGGTATCGGCTTGACCGGACCATCGCCAAGGGGTTGGAGGGCAAACCCTGTTATGTGTTTCATGCGACGGACGCGCCGGCAGGCTGCCCGTTCAGTGTGCTGGTGGCGATGGATCCGATGCCCGAACGGGCTGCGCTGGCGAGCGGCGGCCTGCTCAGTCATCTGCATTTTCAGTACGCCAACGATGACGGCATGCTGTTGAGGGCGGAGTCCACATTGCGCAAACGCATGTGGTACCCGACGATGTGCGCCGACGAAGGCACGCTGCGCGACCAATGCGACATCGTGCGGACCCTGCACAAGTTGCCTCCGCTCGACCGCGAGGCATAGGCTCATCGCCGGCATGATCGCCCGTCGATGAGCCTTGACGTGTCACGCGAACTGGCTGTTGTACAGTGCGGCGTAACGGCCGCCGCGTTCCAACAGTTCATGATGGTTGCCGTGCTCGATGATGTCACCATGTTCCATATACAGAATCAGGTCCGCGTCACGGATCGTCGACAGCCGGTGCGCGATGACGAAGCTGGTGCGTCCTGCCATCAGTCTTGTCATGGCTTTGCCGATTTCCGCCTCGGTCCGGGTATCGACGGAGCTGGTAGCCTCGTCGAGTATCAGGATCGGCGGGTCCGCAAGGAAGACGCGGGCGATGGTGAGCAGCTGGCGTTGTCCGACCGACAGGTTCCCGGCCTCGTTGTCGAGTACGGTATCGTAGCCGTGCGGCAGCGTGCGTATGAAGTAGTCGGCGCGCACGGCTTTGGCCGCCGCGATGATCTCCTCGCGGGTCGCATCGGGCCGCCCGTAGGCGAGATTCTCCGCCACGGTGCCGCCGAACAGCCACGTATCCTGCAGCACCATGCCGAATTCGCGGCGCAGATCGCCTCGCGTCATGGCGGCTGTGGATACGCCGTCAAGCGTTATCGCGCCGCCATCGATCTCGTAGAATCGCATCAGCAGGTTGATCAGCGTGGTCTTGCCCGCGCCGGTTGACCCGACGATTGCGACCTTCTGCCCTGGCTCGGCCACGAAGTTGACGTCTTTCATCAGCGGCCGTTGCGGATCGTATCCGAACCTCACGTGGTTGAACACCACACGGCCCTGCACAGGCTCCTCAGCGATCTTCGCCGCGTCAGCTGGCTGGGGGTCGGGCCGTTCCTCTTCCTCGTCCAACAGCTCGAAGGTGCGTTCGGCGGACGCGAGCGCGGACTGCAGCGAGTTGATCATGTAGCTGGCTTCGGTCAGCGGTTCGGACACCTGGTTGATGTATTGGTAGAACGCCTGCGCCACGCCGACGGTCATGCGGCCGCCAAGTACCATCCAACCGGCGAGCAGCATCACCGCCATCTGCGAGAACCGCGCGATCATGCGGATCAGAGGATTGACGGATATCGTGATGAAGTCGGCGAGCTGCGCGGCTTTTCGGGTGCGTTCGGCGGCGTCCTCCATCGCTGCCGCACTGTCTTCCTCGCGATTGTATGCCTTGATGATGTTGCGGCCCTTGTAGTATTCCTCGGCCAGGCCGGTCAGCTCTCCGATGGTCTCCTGACGCAATGACGCGATCTCGAGGTTCTTGCGGGCGACCAGTTTGGTTACCCACATGCTCAATGCCATGAACACGAGGAACACGACCGTGAGCAGCCACGAGTAGTAGACCATGATGACCAGCGAGCCGGTCACCGTGGTGATGGCAGTGATGAGTCGCAGCAACCCCGTCTGCATGACTTCGCTGATACGGTCAAGATCGTTGGTGACCTTGCTCAGCACTTCTCCCGGCTTATTGCGGTCGAAGAAGCGCAGCGGAAGCCGCTGGATCTTCGCGCTGATCTGCTTGCGCAGCGTCAGGTTGAGGTTTTCGGCCACGGACGCCATCAGATAGGACTGCAGGTAGTAGAAGCCCCACTCGCCGAGATACAGGATTGCCAGAATCAGGATCGTCCAGCCGATACCGCCGGCGTTCCAGCTTACTGAGAACGGAACGCCGTCACGCCATGCGCCCTGCACGGCATCCCATATCGAGTCCACCACGACGGCGCTGTACATCGGAGCGGCGATATGGAAAAACGTGAACAGCAGAATCGACGCGGCGACCACGCACAGGCGCACCCGCTGATTGCCCAGCTGCACGAACAGCCGCCGGGCTGTGGCCATCGCGTTCTTCGGCGCTTCGAGCTCGATGTCGTCGGTCTTTACCGTGTCGCCCGCGTTCACAACGGTTTCCGTCATATCGTCATTCTGCGTTGTCATTCTCGTCACGCCTCCTCTCCCATTGCCGGCTCCTTGGTCTGCGATTCGACGATTTCGCGGTACACCTCGCAGTCCGCCATCAGTTCGTCATGTTTGCCGATGCCTGCCACTTGTCCGTCCGACAGCACGACGATCTGGTCGGCGTGCTGGACGGTGCTCACGCGCTGCGCGATGATGAGCACCGCACGCCCGTTCGTCTCTGCGGCGAGCGCATGCCGCAACGCGGCGTCGGTCTTGAAATCGAGCGCCGAGAAACTGTCATCGAACACCACCAGCTGGGTGTCTCCGGTCAGTGCGCGCGCAATCGACAGACGCTGCTTCTGCCCACCGGAGAAGTTCGTACCGCCTTGCGCGACGCGGGATTCCAGTCCTTGCGGCAGCGAATCGACGAACTCGCGGGCCTGCGCGACATCGATCGCATGATTCAGCCGCTCATCGGAGGCATCTCGGTCTCCGTACCGCAGATTGTCGGCAATCGTCCCCGAGAACAACCACGCCTGCTGCTGTACGTAGGACACGCGGCGCCGCAGATCGTGCTGCGTCATCTTGCGCACGTCCACGCCATCGAGGGTGACTTCTCCCCAATTGGCGTCATGGAACCGCAGTGCGAGCATGGCGATCGTCGATTTGCCCGAGCCCGTGCCACCGATGATCGCCGTGGTCTGGCCCGTCTTGCAGGAGAAGCTGACATGTCGCAACGTGTCCTCCTGCGCGTCCGCGAAACGGAATGTCACATCGCGGAACGCCAGCACCTCGCCGTCCGGGAGCGGACCGCGGCCGCTCATATCCACCGCCGCGCCCGGCTCCGGGTCGGCGATCTGCGGACTGTGGTCCAGCACCAGCCGCACACGCTCGCAGCATTCAAGCGCCCTCGGCAAGGTGATGATCACCATCTGCGCCATCATCAGATAGAACAGCGCCATGATCGCATACTCCACGATGGCGGTGATGTCGCCGATTTGGAAGTTTCCGGCGCTGATGCGTCCTCCCGCGAGGAAATACACGACGACGATGAATGCGTTCATGCCGAAGTACGACAGGCCGTCGAGGTTCGCGAATAGCCGGTTCGCCTTGATGGACGTATCGGCGTAGTCGACGAACGTGCCGTCCATGCGCCGCCGCTCATGGGATTCCTTGTTGAAGGCGCGGATCACGCGGACGCCGGTAAGGTTTTCGAGCAACACGGCGCCGATGCGGTCAAGCAGTTTCTGCAGTTTGCGGAACAACGGCGCCGCGGATCGCATGATGAACAGCGCCACGACGCACACGAAGGCTATCGCCACCAGCAGCCACAGAGACAGGGTCACGTCAAGCCGGAACGACAGGGTCAGCGCGATGATGAATATGATCGGCACCGGCATCAGCATGCACAGCACATTGGTCATGGCCATCTGGATGTTGACCACGTCGTTGATCGTTCGCGTGGTTATCGATGCCGTACCGAAATTGCGGAAATCATAGATCGACAGATCCATGGATTTGCGGTACAGAGCCATGCGCATGTCCTTGCCGACGCGAGAGGTCAACTGCGAGCAGCACCATCCGCCCGCCACGGCGCACATGCCGGAAATCAGCGCGGCCACGCCCATGCCGACCGCCGTGATGGTCATCTTCTTGAATGATGCGGATGTCGCGCTTTCGTTCAGCAGCTCCGCGGCGAATGTGGGAATGACCAGCGCGCCGACGACATCGACCAGCAGCAGCACCGTCGTCACCGCGCACAGCGCCCAGTATGGCTTCATGAAACGGGCAACCAGCCGCATGCTTCTTCCTTCCCCTCGCGAAATCGTCTACGCTCATATCTCAGTATTGTCCCGAAGTAGGACAATTGAGCCATACGGCGTGGCGAAGTCCGAGACGGGAAAAACTACACGGAAATGTCATGCATCTGTTTGCGGAACACCCGCCCGTAGACGCCCATGCCCTTGAGCAACGCGCTGCGCAGCTCGTCAGGAAGCTCGCTCATCGCCCGATACTCCGCGGCGCGACTCGGCGCGATCAAGCCGTTGCAATATCTGCGCCCGGCAGGCGTGAAACGGACCGTTTTGACCCGACGATCGCCTTCGGCGTCCCCAAGCTCCACGAACCCATGCGCCACAAACGATGCGATGACATTGTTGACCGTCTGCCGCGGCAACAGCGTGTACTCGCAGATCGCCCGCTGCGACGCCCCATCATGGTCCTTGAGGTAGTCCAGAATGCACATCACATTATCCGACACTCCGGCTCGGCGAGCGTAATCCGAATACGCCACGTCAATGCGATGCAGTTCATCGAAGAACAAATCGATATGACTCGTGATCGATGACGCTTCAATATCCCGAGCCATGTCTCTCTCGCCGCCATGCCCCACAGCGGCATTCTCTGAATTGTCCGACATAAGGACAATCATACAGGCATTTCAGCAATTGCGCCAGAGGGAACGCCTCGCTGCCGCAACAGCGCCGACACACGATTAAATCCCTCCATTGAAGCCACGGCTCAGGAAGCCATTGCGTTTGTTCTGTCTCAATGTCCCGGGCGACACACGCGAGGTGGTTACGCCGATGACGCACACGAATGGAACAGCAAAGGATGCGACAAATGCTCACGATGACCGATACGCCGCGCCGTCAGCACGCGATCAGAGTGTCGGCTGAATGGGGCATGGCAGGGGAATGAGATCGCCGCTAGCGTCATAGAACTCACGTAGGTTTATGGAGCGCACGGACTTTATACCCAGCAGGGACAAGCCATCGGAATAGGGCAGGCTGCCCCGTTCGCCACCGTTGCGAACCATGCGCACGAACCTTGTGTCCAGATGGGATGCGTTCGTCAGATTCTGATTACCGCCTGAACCAGCGGTCTCCGCATCCATCACATGCTGTTCGCTCAGGGTGCGAATCAGGCTCACGTCCCTGTCACTGACCAGGCCAAGCCCATGAGCGTGAATCGTCAACGCCAAAGCACTCAGACCATACCTTCTCGCACAATCATCCGCTACATCCTGCACGTGAGCACCGTCTGCGATCATTTTCTTCCAATACGCGCGGAATGCCGCCTCATCGTCCACAATTGTCAGAATAACTGCCTGATTGATTTTGCGTTCGACACCGCTGCCGCCGTCTATGGAGGAATCATTGCGGTTGATGAAAATCAATGGAGCCACGTCATCCAACAGCACGAATGCACGAAACTCACACACGTCCAAACGGCGTGCGCTGGATGAGCCTACCCGAGAATCGACCATCACCATAAGACCTGCATCAGAAGACTTGCCACGCAGGAAGCGGAACCGTTCGGCATTGCTTTTATGCCGACACCAGCCGGCCGTCAAAGACAGTCCTTCACGGATATGCGAAGCCAGTTCATCTGCGGTTGCGCGAGACGGCACACTGCCCACCAGCAGATTCTCCCCGAACCCTTGAGCAATCATCTCATCACGCGCCCAATCCTGACGATTGCGCATAGTAACAATCGTATCTCGAAGATTCCGGCTCGCTTCGACTCCCTGATTGTTAATCGTCCGATATCTAATCAGATCGTCTTCACGAGCTTCAGGAACCACGGAACGCATCAACGCACCAAACGGCATCTGCAACGCAGAACCAATCGTGGATAGCTTGGTAAAAGACAAGTCCAACGGAGCATCCGCATTTAGCCATTGAGGAAGCTCGGCAAGACCATCTCTATGTGCTACAGCCACCGGATCAGCTCCGCTCTGTCTGACGGCCCACCGGAGCGCGTGGCTGGATGTACGGTAATGGATGCCATCGCCACACTCCCCTCTGATATCACAGATGAAAAGATCCGCCACATGTAAGAGCAGCAGTCACGGCTTCAGGCGGGTATTGGTAATTTTCATGATATCCGAATGTTGGATTTCAACACGAGCAATGAATCAACGGAAGGAAGCACCTCCCATCAGGCCCCTACTAGGGTCGAAAGTCAATGGCAAGCAAAAAGTCCCCGGAAACGCCGATCTCCAAGGACTTAACCGTGCCCCCTGTGGGATTCGAACCCACAACCCACGACTTAAAAGGACGCTGCTCTAACCGTTGAGCTAAAGGGGCAACATTACCAAGATACACGCGAACACCGGACAATGTCCAGTGCGGCGTTGCGCGCAGGCGGCATCTTGCGCGCGCTGACTGACGACCACCCCAGTCGCTACGCGACAGCCCCCGCCAGCGGGGGGGCAAAAGATGGCACAGTCCCTACGCGGCAGCCCTCCGGGCCCTGCAACTACGGATGTGCTGCGCACGACCATTCTGCTGCTCGCCTGTCAGCTCGACTTCGCCTACAAACAGCTCCGCTGTTTGCTTAACGGCTCAGCCCGCCAGCGGGGGGGGAGGCAAGACAGCAGTCGCCCCGCGACGCGCTGAATCAGATCAGGCCTAGGGTGACGAAGGCGTTGGCGATACCGTCGTCGTGGATGTCGGTGGTGGTCATGTCGCAGAAACACTCGATGCCGTGAGTGGCGTTGCCCATCGCCACGGACGTGCCCGCGGCCTTGAGCATCGCGGCGTCGTTGTCGCTGTCGCCAATCGCGATTGTGTCGACGATGCTGTAGCCGAGGTCCTTCGCCACACCGCACAGGGCCGTGCCCTTGTCGACGCCGTTGATGAGCAACTCGCCGTTGTTGGGCGAAATATCATCGTACGAGCCGTGAACCAGCGTGAACCACTCCCCCAAATCACGCGATACGTCATCAAAACTCACATCGGGATCCGCTCCGGAGAAATACGATCCCTTGCTCGCATGGATGACATGCCCCAGCGTGGAACCATCCGGCACCGCGATGTCGTCGATCAGATGCCAGTACCGCGCGAACTGACCGTTCCTCCACACGGCCGACCCCTTGGATTCAAGATGCCGCGCATACCCGCGCGAGATGTACATGCCGTCCGCGCCCTGCCACTGGTAGTTCTCGATGCCGTGCCGTTCGAAATACGCGGTTGCGGCGTCGATCGCCTCGGGCGCGATGTCATGCCGGAACAGCACCCGCCCGTTGACGTCCGCCTGCGCTCCGGCCACCGAGATCACGCCGTCGAATCCGAGATCGAGAATGCCGCGTTCGATCTTCGGCATCGAGCGTCCGGTGCAGATGAACAGCTTGTGGCCGCGCGACCGGGCTGCCTTGCATGCCTCCTGCGCGGAGATCGGCACTTCATGCCGTTCGTCGGCCAATGTGCCATCGATATCGAGAAACACCAGTTTGCTGGACATTGCCACCCTTCCCGCGCCTTCTCCAGGCGCTTCCGGTGCACCAGTGTAGGACTTCGGGCGGTCTTGCACTCCGCCCGCCCCGGCCCGGCACGGCCCGGCTCGGCACAGCCCCGCCCGCGTACGGCCCACGACCTACATGCGCCCTGCCCTGGACGGGTCGATGGACATGGTCTGGAACCGGTTCGCCATGAAATCGTTGCCGAAATGGTCGGCGAAGAACTGCGTGATTGGCGAATCCAGCGCATGCCCCGCCATGCGCCCGTACCAGCAGTCGAACGCCATCAATGTCATCATGCCGTCGATGAACAGCAGCACGAACACCACGGCGGTCAGCGAATACCGCACCTTCCACGGAATCAGGTTGATGAACTTCAGCAGGTACGGCAGCACGAACTTGATCCAGGCAAGTCCCATAATCCCCCAGAACACCATGTACTTGCCGGAGGTGCGACCGCCTATCGACAGCCATTCGCCCGTGTAATCCCAGGCCTTGATACCGAACGCGACCTCCATGAACCAGCTGGAGCAGTACTCGAACACGCCGCCGATCAGAGCGCTGGAGAAGAAGATCAGCACCCAGTTCGAGCGCCACAGCCGGTTGAGCAGAATCGTCATGAATCCGGCGCCGAACCCGTAGATCGGCGAGAACGGCCCCCACAGCATGCCAGCGCGATCCTGATATTCGCCGTAGTAATACCAATGATATATCGTCTCGACCACCAGTCCGATCATGCAGCCGATGACGAAAATCCAGAACAGGTTGAAGAAATCCAGCGAGATATAGCCCTTGCCGCTCATGTCGCGGCCGACCATGCCCTTGGCGAGCGCCGCCTCGTATTCGTCGCGCTCATCCATGCGCCTGAGCGCGCGCTGCAGCCGCCGTTCCTCCAGCAGAGTCGGGTCAAGGGTTATGGCGAGCGCGACCAGTATGGTCATCTGGATGGACGGCACGAGCAGATTCGTGCCCAACCCGTCCAATGCGAGCGACAGCAGTCCCTCGGCGAACGTCACCATCATGACGATATACGACCACCAGGCGGAATACCGCCGTCGGTTGCGGATCAGCAGCACGCCCAGCACGGTCAGGCATGCCGCGTTGGCGCTGGAGACCACCGTCTGGGCGCATGTGAGGATGAATGTCAGGTTCAGCACGTCGACGGTCACACGGCCGTCGAGAATCTCATGCACCGAATATCCCGCCATCAGCACGATGACGGGGAGAGTGATGACGCCCTGCAGCAGCACGAGCACGCCGTAGACGCGGGCGATCAGCGGCAGCCGCCTGTCCGCGGCATCCTTGCCGGAGTGGCTTTTCGCTTCTTGTTCGACGTCGGCGAGTACCGCCTGGTTGGCGAGTGCGTCGACGTCCGCGGCGAGCTCCCGCCCGTCGCGACGCTGCCTGGTCGTGTCAGAGGCCATGCGTCAGCGCTTCGACGAGCGTTTGCCGGCGTCCGCGGCGTTGACGGCACGCAGCAGCTGCCAATCGCGTGTCATGTACATGCCGAAGGCCACGCCGAACGCGATCAGCCCCACCATGTCAGCGGTGAACAGCGAGAAGACCATCACGAAGATCATCCAGCCGACCGTCCATTTGAACCGCGGACCGGGCTGCATGTGCTTCACGGCCATATATATGGTCACCGCGGCGACTCCCGCCGTCACGATGGCGTACAGGATGATGAGCGCCGTGTTGCTGCTGTTGCGGCTCAGCGCGGTCACGGCCTGAGCCGACGTCCGGGCGGCCTCGGACGTACTGGAAATCACGCCGAAGTACGACAGCGCGAAGAAGATGGCCATGCCGACCGAATACACGGCACCGGCGCACATGATCACACGTTCCGGCGTTCGTTTGGAGAATGGCGAGCGCGCATTGGCTTTTTCACGCTCGCGCAGATAGTTGTTCTGCTTGGATGTCATAACGGCGATACCTCCGACGTCAGTGTACGAATCATGTTCCATCGTAATACAGTCAGATGGATTACGCTCCTTGCCGGAAAGCCGTGCCGTGCGCGGGCTGGGGCTGCTACACCACGCCCAGCCGCTCGAAGGCGTGCGCGAGGCCGCTCGCGTCCACCGCATCGGCGACCCAATCGGCGGCGTCTTTGGCGCACTGCTCCCCGTTGCCCATCGCGATGCCGATGCCGGCCACCTCGTTCACGGTCAGGTCATTGTCGCTGTCGCCGATCGCCACCGTGTCGGCGAGCGGCACGCCCATGGTGGCCGCAGCGAAACGCAGTCCCTCGCCCTTGCTGCCAGGCACCAGGTCGCCGAGCGTAACGCCATCCCGCCGCGTCTGCTCGCGCGCGGCGGGATTCGGGTTTACAGCTCCTCGCCGTTGGTGGCGATGACGTGCTGGTACCAGCCGAAGGACTTCTTGCGGCTGCGCTTGTACGAGCCGTGGCCTTCATCGTCGCCGTCCACGTAGATCAGGCCGTAGCGCTTCTTCATCTCGCCGGTGGTGAAGCTCACCACGTCGATGCAGCCCCAGACCGTGTAGCCCATGACGGGCACGCCGTCCAGGTCGATGGCCTTCTTGACCTCGGCGATGTGGCTCTTGAGGTATTCGATGCGCGAGTCGTCGGCGATGTAGCCGTTCTCGTCGGGCGTCTCGTACATGCCCACGCCGTTCTCGACGATGAACAGCGGCTTGTTCCAGCGCTCGTACATCTCGCACAGCGAGTAGCGCAGGCCGACCGGATCGATCTGCCAGCCCCAGTCGGTGGCCTTGATGTACGGGTTGGGCACCAGCCCGTCGAGGCCGTGCTCCATCGCGTCGAGCGTGGAGCCCTGCGAGCTGACGGCTACGGACATGTAGTAGCTCAGGGAGATGTAGTCGACGATGCCGTCCTTGATGGCGTCGAGGTCGCCCGGCTCCATTGCGATGTCGATGCCGTCACGCTCCCACCACTTGAGCAGGTAGCGCGGATACTCGCCGTGCACGTACACGTCGCCGAACAGGTAGCGCTTGCGCATCTGCTCCTGGGCGAGCATGACGTCGTCCGGGCGGCAGGTCTCCGGGTAGATCGGCACGAAGGAGAGCATGCAGCCGATCTGGAAGTCCGGGTTGATCTCGCGTCCGCGCTTGACCGCGATGGCCGCGGCGACGAACTCGTTGTGAATCGCCTGCCAGACCTTCTGCTCCACCTCGTGCGAGGTGTCGTCCGGGTTGGGGATGATGCCGGAGTTCGTGTACGGGAAGATCGGCGTGTGCATGTTCATCTGGTTGTCGACCTCGTTGAAGGTCAGCCAGTAGGTCACCAGGTCCTTGTAGCGCTCCATCACCGTGGTGGCGAAGCGCACGAAGCAGTCGACGACCTTGCGGTTGGTGAAGCCGCCCATCTTGGCCAGGTGCAGGGGCATTTCGAAGTGGGAGAGGGTGACGACCGGCTCCATGCCCTTGGCGCGGTAGTCGGAGAACAGCTCTTCGTAGAACTTGAGTCCGGCCTCGTTCGGCTCCTCTTCGTCGCCGTTCGGAAAAATGCGGGACCAGGAGATGGATGTGCGGAAGCACTTGAAGCCCATTTCCCGGAACAGCGCATCGTCCTCGCGGAAGGTGTGATAATAGTCGATGCCGCGGTGGTTCGGGTAGTTGAGCCCGTCGATCACGCCGTCGGTGATCTTGCGGGCCACGCCGGCCGCCCCGCCGGTGAGTACGTCGCAGATGCTCGGGCCGCGGCTGTCCACGTCCCATGCGCCTTCAAGCTGATGTGCGGCGACCGCGCCGCCCCAGAGGAAATTCTCGGGAAATCCCATGATGCTTGTTCCTTTACTTGTGTTTGCCGTACGTGATATGCGCGTCGTGCGCCGAAGGCCCTCAGCCGTTGAGCTTTCGATACAGGTCGATGAGCTCGGTGACCATGAGCTTCACAGTCTCGGTCGACATCATCTGGTCTTCGACGTGGGTGAGCAGCAGCGACATCGTGACCGGGTCGCCGGCCGCCTCCTGCTGCACCAGCTTCGCGTGCTGTTCGTGGCCGGCCGCGTACTGCTCGTCGCCGGACTTCATCTTCGCGGCGGCGGTCTCATAGTCGCCGGCCTTGACGGCCTGCAGCGCTTCCATGTAATCGGATTTCGCAGAGCCGGCATCGACGATCATCTGCATGCACAGCACTTCCATGTCAAGGGTTTCGGGTGCGTCCGCCATTGGACTGTCCTTTCGTCGGTGTTCGCCGCGCCGGTCACCGGCTCGCGGCGGACGGTCATTCGTGGGGTTGGGTGATGGGGAATGAGGGAGGGATTGAGGGAGGGAATGCCCAGCGCCGTCGTATCGGACGACGCCGGGATAGGGAGATCACTTGCCGGCGAGCTCGATCGCGTGGTTGAGCACGTTCTCGCCGCGCACCAGGCCGTAGTCCTGCGGATTGATGGATTCGACCGGGATGTTCGGGAACAGGCCCTTGACACGGTTCAGTTCGAAGCGAACCTGCGGTCCGAGCAGGATGACGGCCGCGTCGGGAGCCTTCTCCTCGATCTCGGAGATCGGGTAGGCGTCAATCTGCACGTCGACACCGTTCTTGGCGGCGGCTTCGCGCATCTTCTTGACGAGCATGGAGGTGGACATTCCCTGGTTGCAGCAAAGGACGATATGCATGATGGTTTCCTTTCGTGGGGTGCGGCCTTGCGGCCGCGCTGTTGACTTGTTGGCTTGTTGAAGGGGTTGGGTTGAAGTTGTGTCGTGCGGACCGGTCGCCGGCCGCAGTGGCCGGCCGGCGGCCTGACGGTTACTCGGCCGCGGCGTCCTGCTCCTGCTTGAGGCAGATCTTGTCCTGCATCTTGACGAACGGGAACCAGATGGCGATGGAGGCCGCGAAGATCAGCACCTGGATCACCACGCCCTGCCATCCGCCGAGCAGGAAGCCGGAGATGATCGGCGGCGTGGTCCACGGCACCTGCATGGCGCCGAAGGCGGGCAGGAAGCCGATGACCATGGCACCGTAGGTGAGGATCACGGCGACCAGCGGGGCGCAAATGAACGGGATGAGCATGATCGGGTTGTAGACGATCGGCAGGCCGAAGATCATGGGCTCGTTCACGTTGAAGATGCCGGGGGCGAGCGACAGCTTGGACAGCTCGCGCACCTGGGCGGACTTGGCGACCAGCAGCGCCGCGACGATGAAGCCGAGGGTCAGGCCGACGCCGCCGAACTTGCAGAAGCAGTCGATGAGCTGCGGCACCAGATAGTGGCCGCCGTTGGCCTGCGTGGCCTTGATGCCCTGGTCCATGAGGTTCTGGTTGACCAGCGAGTTGGCGGTGAGCACCGGGTAGATGATGCCGGAGACGATGTTCGGACCGTGCAGACCGCACCAGAACAGCAGCGACATGAGCAGCACGATGATGATGGCACCGGCCCAGTTGTCGGTCAGACCCTGCATCGGGGTCTGGATGATCTTGAAGATGAGCTCGGTCAGCGAAACGCCGCCGAAGACCTGGCACACCTGGTAGATGATCGCGGAGTAGCACATGATGAAGAAGCCGGGGATCATCGCGGAGAAGGCGTTCGATACGCCTTCGGGCACGGCGTCGGGCATCTTGATGCGCAGGTTCTTCTTGATGCAGGTGGTGTAGACCCACGAGCCGATCAGGCCCATGATGATGGCGGAGATGATGCCGTTGCCGCCCATCCACGTGTTCGGCAGGACGTTGGAGATGGTGGCGGTGTCGCCGCCCAGCGCCTTGATGGTGTCGCTGGTGACCGTCAGCGTGGAGGGCGAGACGATGAGGAACGAGACCAGCGTCAGGATGCCGCAGGAGATGCCGTCCATCTTCTCGTTGCGGGCGTAGGAGTAGCCGATGCCGACGGCGATGACCATCGCGAGCACGTTGAACGTGGAGTTGTTGATCTGGTTGAGACCCAGATTCCAATCGCTGCCGAAGATCCGGGCCATGAAATCGGTGTAGCCGGTGATCGGCAGGTTTGCGATCAGCAGGAAGATCGAGCCGACGAGCGTGATCGGCATGGACAGCACGAAGCCGTCCTTGAGCGCGGTGATGGCTTTGGTGCTCGCGAATTTCACGAACACGTCAAGCGTCTTCTGCGCGACGTTGGTGAACCTTTCCTTCATCACAGGAGTCCTTCCTTGGACATCTGCGGACTTCGTAGTCCGCATCTTCTGTTGTACTTCCAGCACGGCTTTTCAGCCTTCAGTTATTCGATATACTTTTTGTTGTTCGAATAACTTGTGCTTTTAGTATACGGATTATGGGAATCCTGTCAAATATGGTCACATCGCTGTTATTACACCGATTATCGGCATAATTCAGCCATTGTCAGCGCTCACTGGTCAAGATTGCGACACGCCGGTGGTCAAAATTTATTCGAATAAATTAATCGTTTTTACTTCGACGGCTCACATCAGGCCGAGCCGTTCGAAAGCGCGGGCGAGCCCGTCCTCCTCCACATCGCCGGCGACGATGCCGGCCATCGCCTTGATGTCCTCCGACCCGTTGCCCATCGCCACGCCGACCGCGCAGTACTCCAGCATCGGGATGTCGACGGCCGCGTCGCCGAACGCGACGGTGTCCTGCCGATTCGCGCCGAGATGCGCGAGCAGCCGGTCAATCGCATGGGCCTTGGTGATGCCCTTGACTCCGAGATCGCCGAACAGCGCCGTCGCTCCCCCTACCGCCCCACGTGCCCGATTCGAGGTCGGGGAAACGCCCGCGGGTGTCGAGGAAGTCCTGGTACGAGCCGAGCACGTAGCTGATCTTGTTCACGTCGTCCCGGTACAGCTCACCGTCGAAGATCATGTCGGGGAACGCCTCGCGCACGGTCAGGCGATTAACGTTCTCCTTGCCCTTGCGGGCGGAATGCTCGCGGATGGCGTCGAGCGCGCCCTCCTCGAAGCCCTCGCTGGCGAACAGGCCGTCGTTGCTTTCCAGATAGAATTCAAGGCCGCGCGGATGGCCCTCACGGCCGAGTCCGGCAGGTTGTTGTCGTCGTCGACCAGTGTGCCGTCCACGTCAAGCAGGATGATCTTGGACATCGTCGTCCGCCTTTCGTCGATGGTTGTGGCGGCCATGCGGCCTTACGAGCGGAGCCGGCCGCCGCGCGTCAGTGCATCGAGGTCATCGTGAAGAACCGCGCGTTGACGTAATGGTATGCGATGAACGAGGAGTTGAACAGACGGCCGTTGGTCAGGAACGAGTCATCCTCCAGGTACAGCGCGGGATCACCCTCGTTCAGACCAAGCACCCGGGCCGCGTCCGCCTCCAGCTTGCCCGCGTACAGCACCTTGTCGACGAAGCCGAAATTCAGACCGAGGTCGTTGCGCGCGTACCCGAACAGCGACCCCTCGGCGATCTGCTCATTGATGAACGGCACGAATTCCTTGAGATACCACGCCGTCTCATATGCCAGCGGATTGCCGTCGACCTGCCGCAGACGCACGACACGCCACACCTGATCACCCTCGGCGCAGTGCATGCGCTTGGCCAGCACGGAGTCGGCCCGCAGCAGCGACAACTCCTGCACCACGGACGTCACCTTGCGATGCGGGTACTCCGCAGAAATGCCGCGCGTGGTGCCGATCGACAGGCAATCGCCCCCACGGTCCTCGCGCACGAACACGCCGCTGCCCCGCACCGGGAACACGTCGCCGGCCTCGGCGAGCACCGCGATGGCATTGCGCACGCGGTACCTCGTGGTCTGGTACTCCTCAATCAGCTGGTCCTCGGTGGGCAGCTTCCCGGTCTGCCGGAACTCACCGGCATCGATACGGCCTCTGAGAGTCATGGCCAATTCGCGGTAATCCTGAGCCATCATTCCTCCTACCGTCTGATTCCGCCCGATGCAGCGGCCCCCATCACCGCCAGAGACACCGCATCCCATGACATCATGATTTTATCGCACAACACACGGTTATTCGAATAACAACATGTACAATCGTACATGATAATCGTAATATCGTGCGCCTCGGCACCCCTTATACGACAATGGCGCTTGGGCGACATGCCATGCCACCCAAGCGCCATACGAACCGACATGCGATTATTGAATCGAGGCCTCCTGCCGCGCGACCTCCAACGCCTTGTTGAAGGCGTCCGACGTCCAGCTGGCTCCGGCCACCTTGTCGACCTTCAGGTCCTTGAGCGGCTTGCCATCAACCACGCCATTGATTGCCTCGGCGAAGTCATTCTGGTGGTTCTTGGAGATCGTCGTGAACGGATGCCCCACGATCTCGACCTTCTCGACCTTCTGGTCGGCGATGGTCAGGTGCACGTCGATGGAATCCTCTCCGACCGGCCCGTACTGGCCGTTGATCGAATAGGTGCCGTCCTTGTAGTTGCCGGTGTCCTTCTTGTCGGAGGTCGTGGACTTGCGCTTGGAGGAGCTGTCGGAGCCGCTCGATGACTGGGACTCGCTCTCCTGCGACTTCTCGGTCTCGCCGGAATTGCCGGCATACTCGTCGTTCATCGGCGCGGCCTTGGGCTCGCCGCAACCGGCCAGCAACGTGGTCGCCGCGATCAGTCCCGCGGCCGCCACCGTCACGCTCTTCAGCGTGCGGGATTTCGACGGGGAACCGCCGGCCGCAAGCCCGTCATGCTGCAGAGCGCCGCCGTCACTCATGGTCACCGCCTGTCTTCGCCGCCTTGGTAGGATCAATGAAATCAATGGAAGAATCGCCATGCTGCGCACCTTCGGCGTCAGAACCGGTGGACGCAGGCTTGCCACCGGCCGCTACGTACGCATCATGTGCATTTTTATCATTCCACTTCTCGCCCACGAGCACGCCGTGGTTGAGCATGATTTCACGCTGGGCGCAACTCGCCACGAGAGCGTCATGGGTGACCACGATGACCGTGGTGCCCTGGTCATGCAGCTGGCGGAACAGGTCGAGGACGATCTTCTCGTTCTTCTCGTCCAGGTTACCGGTGGGCTCATCGGCGAGAATCAGCTTCGGGTTGTTGATCAGCGCACGCGCGACGCACACGCGCTGCTGCTCGCCGCCGGACAGCTGGCTCGGCAGATGGTGGGCGCGGTCCTTCAGACCGACCTTCTTCAACGCCTCAAGGGCCTGCTTCTCGTCGACGACCGAATGGTAGTACTGCGCGACCATCACGTTCTCGACGGCCGTCAGGTGCGGCACCAGATAGAACTTCTGGAACACCAGGCCGATCAGGTTCTTGCGCACGTCGGCGAGCTGGGCGGCGTTCAGATCCTCCAGCTTGCGGCCCTCCAGCGAAACGGAGCCCTTGCTCGGCGTGTCCATGCAGCCGATCATGTTCATCAGCGTCGTCTTGCCGGAGCCCGACGAGCCGACGATGGCCAGCCATTCGCCCTGCGGAACGGTCAGGCTCAGATCATCGACCGCATGCAGGTCGCCGTAGATCTTGGAAATATGATCGAGTTCAAGCAGCATATCCATGATTATTCCTTAACTATTCCAACTATTCCTCGCGCAGCACGACCGCGGGTTCGATGCGCGTGGCGCGATGCACCGGGGGGATGGACGCGACGACGGCGACCAGCGCGCTGAACACCACCGACACGACGGCGAGCCACCAGTTGAAACCGATGGAACGCTCAAACACGGTGGCGCACAGCCAGCGGGCCATGCCATAGCCTGTCGCCGTGCCAAGCAGGCCGCCGAGCAGGCCATACACCGCCGATTCCACATAGAACTCGACGCCGATGGCATGCGAGCTCGCGCCGAGCGCCTTGCGCAGACCGATCTCGTTGCGCCGCTGCGAGACGATGGAGCTGATCGTGGTGCCGACGCCGACCAGCGTGAACACCAGCACAACCAGCGACACGATCCAGAACAGCGTCTGCAGCATCGTGATGACGCGCGTGTCGGAAGCGGTGATCTTGGTGACCTGCTGCGCCTTGACATGCATCGACGTCATATCGTTGATGCTGTTGACCAGCGCGGTGAGGTCCGAGGCGCCCGACGAGTATTCGATGACGTCCACGCCGCGCGTGGAGCCGGTGAGCTTGTCCACGTCGCCGGCCAGCGCGTAGATGATCGAATCCTCGCTGCCACCGGTGTCAACGATGCCGGCCACACGGAACTCGGTGCCGGACGTGTCCATGATGTCGCTGGAGACGTGGCCGTTCTGGGTCTGCTGGGCGCCGGTGGAGCCGGACGAGGTCTGGCCGTCTGACGTGCCGTCAGTACCGGACTGGCTCGCCTGTCCCGAGGACGCGGCGTTGTCTGATGCGCGGTAGCCGATGGTGATGCTGCCGCCGACCTTCAAGCCCATCGCATCGGCGACGTCCCGGCCGACCAGCACCTTGCCCGCGGACGGCCAGGAGCCGTCGACGACCCAATGATGGTTGAGGTTCCTGACCTGCGCGGGGTTGATGCCGGCCATCACGTACGGGGCCGCGTTGACGCGCACGTTCTCGTAACGGTACGTGGCGTGCTTTTCCGAGCCCTTGGCGCTCACCATCTGCGTGGTGTGCTCGACCATCGCGTCATCGATGCCGGACTTGCCGTTCTCCGAATCGGCGAGCGGCGTCACGATCAGGTTGGCGCCATAGGCTCGCATCTCCTGATTCATCTGCTGCGGCACGGCGATGCAGATCATCGCCAGACAGAACAGCGTAGCGGCGCCGACCAGCGACGCCACCACGGCCATGACCGCGCGAGACCGCCTGCGGAACACCGCACTCAACAGCATCCTGAAGAACATACCGGTATTGGTCATCTCAGCACGCCTCCTTCATCATCGTCTTACGATCAGCGTCCATGCAGCACCTCCGCCGGCTTGAGGCTCAGAATCGAGCGAATCGACGACGCCGATGCCAGCAGCACGGTCAGCGCCAGCAGCACGAACACCAGCACGAACACCATCGGGCGCATGGTGATGCCCGAACCGAACACCACCTGCCCGATGATCTGCGCCACGCCCGAGCCCAAAGCGGCGCCGACGATGGCTCCCAGAAGCGAGATCGCCGCGGTCTCCGCCATCATCAGGCGCGACACCGCGCCATCGGTCGCACCGATCGCCTTGAGCAGGGCCAGTTCGCTCGACCGCTCGCCGATCGAGGCGACCATCAGGTTGGCCACTGCCACGGCCGCGGCGAGCAGGCTCAGCACCGTCATCAGGATCATCACGGCCTGGGTCTTCTGCAGCACGTTGCCCTGCAGCGCGGCGACCTGCCGCACCTGCTTGGCGACCGCGCCGGGAATGACCTCCTCGATCTGATAGGCGATTGAGCTGGGGTATGCCGTGCAATACCAGGTCTCCCACTCGTCTTGGCTGAGCGCGGCGGGGTTCTGGGCCGCCTTGCGCGCCAGATCGTTCTCCGGCGTTGTCAGCGCCTTCACCTCGATCTTGTCGACGGAGTCCGGCAGGTCCGACAGCACCTGTGCCACCGACGAGGAGATGTAGATGGCACTGTTGTCGTCGTCGCCGGAATCGTAGACGCCGGTGATGCGAATCTTCTGCTCGTGCGTGTTCCCGGCCGCCGTGGTCTTGCGCAAGGTGACCGTATCGCCGCGTCCCACGCCGAGCTGCTGCGCGAGCGTCGTGCCGATCACGCCCTGATCGGTGTCATCCTTCGGCCAGCTGCCGTCGAGCTTCCACCATGAGCGCATGCCGTCGACGCCCACGACGGTGGTCTCGCCCGACGCGAGCTTCAGCGTCTTGTTGAACCACGTGCCGACTACCGCCGCCGCCGTGCCGTTCACCTGCGCGTGGACGTTGAGTTGCGGCGCGAAATTCGTGATGTTGAACGCCCAGAAAATCGTCTTGATCTTCGCCGCGTCGGACTCCTTCAGGAACGAGGTCGGGTCCGCGTCGGACTGCGGGCCGCCCTCCATGTTGTACAGGTCGGACACCACCGCATCGGACTTCGGCTGCACGGTGATGTTCGAGCCATACGTGCTCAGCTCGGCGTTGAGCTTGTCGCCCACGTCGAACACGACGCCCAGCATCGACACCGACACCGTGGCCGACAGGCACACGGTCAGCGCGATCAGCAGGCGCCTGCGTAACTGGCGGGTGAACGAGCGCCTGATCATTCTCAGAAAGAACATGGTCTAAACCCCTTCCTGCCTTACTGGAAGTGGGCGCTCAGCGCGTCCAGGTCGGTGGTCTGAATGGTGATCTTGCCGCTACCGGTCTTGTACGGGAACGGGATCGGGTTGCACCCGCCCTTGAAGCCGATGGTCGCCAGGTTGATGGCCACCTCACACTTCTTGCAGATGATCTTGCCGTCCTTCTCGTAGTATCCGGCGTCGCCGCAGTTCTCGCAGGCGTCGAGGCCGATGCCGTACGCGCCGCCGTTCTTCTTGATGATGATGAAGCGCATCACGGTGCCGTCCTTGGCCTTGTATTCGAAGCGGTGCAAATGGCCGTCCTCGACCTGGCTGAACGGGATCGTGGCCACGCCGTCCTTGAGCGAATACGCTTCCGGCGGCGAGAGAGTCGGCTGCTGGTTGATTGCGGCCACGCCCAAGGTCAGCGTCGCGGTAACGCCGATCATCGCCACCACGCTCCATGCGGCGGCGGCGATCGCACGGCGCCGGAACGCCTTGTGCTTGCGCACCGTGGCCGCATTGACGTCGGCCGCGAGTCGCTTCGCAGAAACCGGCATACGCAAGCCGGCCACCAACGAGGCGACGGCGGGAATCAGGAATATGAACGCTTGGGCCATAATCAAACCGGACTTGTTGTTGATCAGCCAGGCGAGCATCACGAACGCGATGTGCGGGAACCGCAGCGTGCGAGCCTGCATGATCTGCAGCAGGCCGGTCAGATGCTGCATCAGCTGGATCACCAGCACCACCAGCACCGCGGACAGGAACGCCGGACGGACCGCCGTCGAACGCATCGTGCGGAAGATCGCGGCGATGACCGCGGACGCGATGATGCCCAGCACAAAGCCGAGCGCACGCAGCAGCATATCGGACGTGAAGATCGGGTCTCCCGGCTCGACCCAGATGGTCAGCTGCAGGATCACGTCCGGCAGCGCATAGAACACGGTGAGCGCGATGCCCAACGCCGCCACCAGATTGGCGAGATGCATCACCGCGGCGTGCCGACGCCAATTGCGGGTGATCAGTCGGTTCACGAACACCAACACGATCAGCAGGAGGTCGATGACCACGCAGCACCACAGCACCGGGTAGTTGATGAATGTACGCTGGTTAATCACCGCGGATGCACGCAGTCCGGCGAACACGATCGCCGCCACCAATCCGATGAGGATTCCCCACAGACGCCATCGGGAGCTGATCGGCTTGTCACGCCCCTCGCCGACGGTCAGCATCACACTCATGCACATGACCAGCAACGCGGGCCCCAGCGTGCCCGGCATCACCGCTACGAACTGTTCGAGCATTCGCACCCTTTCCTTGTTCCGTCTATTATGTTCCGTTCATTCCGTCATAAAAACAGCGAAAGCTCCTCTCGGGCAGAGAGGAGCATTTCACTCAGGCAATGTCAATCACCACTGACGCGGGGTGTATTCCCAGTTGTCGAAGGTGACCTCGATCGGCTCGGTCCAGAAGCGACCCTTGACGCCGGTCTCGGGATCGACGTGCAGCATCCAGCCCTTCTTGGCCGGGGATTCGATCGACAGCTTCAGCTGGTAGGTGCCGGCCTTGTCGAGCTTGACGTTGGCGCCGTAGTGCGGGCCGTCGGAGGCGTTCATCTGCATGAAGGTACCGGAGGTGGCCTTGCCGCCTTCGACTTCCTTGCCGGTGGACTTGTCGATGATCGTGTAGTTCACGGTCAGCTCGGGGACGAAGTCGCTCTTGCCGTAGCCCAGCTCGGTACCCTTCTGGTTGGCGTGGATGTCGGCTTCGAGGTGGAAGCTCGAATCAGCGGCCTTCAGGCCCATGGAGGCGGGCTCCATGTCAATCGGCTGGAAGTACACGGCGCCGACGGTCAGCGGGCCGGCGTCCTTGTCCTGCTCCTCGGCGGTGCCGGACGGGCCGACCGGGACCTCTTCAAAGCCTGCGCCGGAGCTGGAGCTGGAGTCGCCCTTCTTGTCGCTGGACTGAGAGGAGCTGCCCGAAGACTTGTTGTCGGAAGCATTGTTGGTGGAACCGCACGCGGACAGCGAGAAGGCCATGGAACCGGCCAGCAGCACGCCGAGCAGGGCGGCGATCTTCTTGTTCTTCATCATTTCTCTATTTCCTTTGTTGTGTAGTGAATGGTATTCACAGATTGTTGGGTTGATTGTTCGCGGCACCGGCCGTCACGGCAGCCTTGGCCTTCGCCTTGCGCTGCTTGATGAAGCCGACCACGAACAGGGCGATCACCGCGATGGCCGCAATCACCTGGGCGATGATGCATTCGACATACGGGTAGAAGCCGAGCCAGTCGTTCGTCGGAACGCCTTGCAGATACGTTGCCGGGAGTGCGTCGCCCTCGATCAGCGAGTGCACGCCGCCGCCGGCGAACACGACCACCAGCACCGACATCAGGATCGACGTGACCAGGAAGAACGGTCCGATCGGAATCTTCACCGACGTGAAGCGAATCACGAAGAAGATGATCAGCAGCACCACCGCGGCGGCGACGGCACCAATCACCATGCCATGCGTATCGCGGCTCATCGTGTAAATCGACTGGTAGAAGATCACCGTCTCGGCGCCTTCACGAAACACGGCGAGGAAGCTCAGCATGGCGAACGAGATCACCGTACGGGACGCGACCTTTTCGCCGGCATCGACCTGTGAGGAGACGGAGGCCACCGCGGCTTCGGTCTTCTCCTTGATGTACCGGTTCCATGCCTCGACGCTGGACTTGTTGAGCATCCAATTGCTGGTCCATAGCAGCATGGCCATGGCAATCAGGGCGCACACGCCTTCCATGATCTCCTGAATCGGGCCGGACCCACCGAACGCGAGCACGAAGATGACCGCGACCACGCCTGCGCCGGCAAGACCGGCGAGCACGCCCACGTAGATCCACTTGGTGAAACGCTTGTTGCCGGACTTGACGAGGTACGCCACCACGGCCGCGACCACCAGCAGCGCCTCAAGACCCTCACGAATCAGAATCAGGAACGCCTGGCCGACCGAGCTGGTGATGAACTTGGTGAAGTTGCCTTCCTTGTCGGCGGCACCGCCGTCGAGCTTGCCGGCGTCCTCGACCAGCATGGCCTTCAAATCGTCGACGAGCTTCTTGGTGTCTTTGAGCGAGGCGCCTGTGTTCATCGACTTGCGGCACATCTTGAACTGGTACTCGACCTGCGAGACGCGGTCGCCGCTGATGGCGTTCATCACGTTCTTCTCGAAGCCGAGCTTCTCGTAGTACTGGTAGTAGGCGTCGTTGACGAGGGTAGCGCCCTTCGCGCCGTCGCCGCCCGCGTACGACTTGTAGGCCTTGTCGAGGATCGGCATCATCTCGTTGGCCACGTCGGTCCAGCTGCGGTCGCCCTTGCCGGGGTTCTTCTTCTGCTTGGACTGCAGAACCTTGCGCTCCTTGGCGATCTGCTCCTGCAGCGCCTTGTCGTAGTCGCGGGGATTGGCGAGCTTGGTGTTCGCGTCGAGCTGCTTGGCGGTGCTGTCGAGGTCGGAGACGAGCGCGGTCACGCTCTGTTCGATCTTCGCCTCGTTGCCCGTCACATATGACAGGTCCTGAATGTCTTGGAACGCCTGCTGCTGGGAGGCCTGCTTGTCGGAGCCGATGTTGTCGGTCACGACCTGGGTGAAGTTGGATGCCACATAGATCTCGTTGTATGCGGCCATGAAGTCGGACGTGGAACCGGCGGTGTTGCCGTCCTTGTATTCCTTCTGCCCCTGCTGCAGCTGCTTGTCCATCGCGGCGGCGACGTCGGCCCATGTGTCGTAATCCGCGGAACCGTCGGCGGCCATCGCCTGCGGGGCGAACATGACGGCCATCACCGTGAACAGCGCCGCGACGACGGCCAGCGAACGACATCCAACCGCCCGAAGATGCGCTACCGCACGACATCGCATATTGGATTCCTCTCCATATCAACGCTTTCTAAACCATCTATGCAATATAGAGAAAAAAACCCTGAAAGAACAGTCTTGACTTTTGAAATTTTATGCGGTAATAGAGCGGCCCCTGAGGCCGAAACGTCTCATATTGTGGTCATTGTATGGGTGGCCCATTAGGGGCCGCTCTCAAAATTCGCAGATACAAGACGTTTTTCGGGTTTTTCCCCTTGTATCTGCGAGTTTTGAGAGCCTGCTTCAGCCATCAAGACGATTCAACACCTTCCGCTCGTTGTAGAACGCGAAGACGATGCCTCCGATGCCGCACAGCACGGCCGCGCACACCGCGGCGATGCGGTAGCCCGCGCCCGAGGCCACGCCGATCGTGGAGACGCCGGTGAACAGCAGCATCGCCACCGACTGGCCCATCTTCATCGCGAACGCCAGCCGTCTGGCCCATCATCATGTGGTGCTGAGCGACGGCAGCGTGCAACGGCTGGACACCGCATCCTCCAGCGGGAACCCCTACCGTCCCATCTCATCAAAACCTCCGGCATCAACGTAGGCTAAGGCGGCTGCCCCCGCTGGCGAAATGCTACGCTGAGGGGCATGAGCGGATTGCATGGGCGGATGCCGTATACGACTGCGTTTGAACGCGCGATGGGCACCGGAATGATCATTCAGTCGGCGACAGCCCTCGACGACGGCTTCCGCTCGAAACTCGACGCGTTCATCGACGGGTACGAGTCCGTGCTGTCGCGGTTCCGCGCCGATTCACTGGTGACCGCAATGGGCGAATCCTCGCATGGCGGCTCGTTTGATTTTCCCGATTGGACCTCCGGGCTGTTCGATCTGGCCGATGCGTTCTGCACCGCGACCGACGGGGCGCTTGACCCGTGTGTGGGCGAGGATCTGATCCGGCTTGGCTATGACGCACGGTATTCGATGACAATGGAACCCGATGCGGAGCATCATCTCGGTGCCGTCCACGGGCGCCCGACATGGCGCAACGATGTGGAGCGTCATGGCACAACGCTGGTGACGCAGCGCGCGGTTCATTTGGATTTCGGGGCTTTCGGCAAGGGATATTGCGCCGATCTGATCGGCGCGATATTGGACGGGCACGCGGGCGATGAAACCGTCCGGCAATCCGCCACCGGCCCCGGCTCTCACGCGCCCTACATCATCGACGCGGGCGGCGATCTGCTGATCCGCACGGGCGAGTCTGCTCAACCGACCCCACTCGCCGAGGGGTCAGGACACGACACCGGCGACACCGTCACCATCGCCCTGGAGGATCCCGCCAACCCCGGAACCGAGGCGATCGGCATCGCAAGCATCGTTGACGGGGCGTTCTGCGCGAGCGCCCCCAGCCGACGCCATTGGGGTGAGGAGGCAAGCCGTCAGCTGCATCATCTGCTCAACGCGGTCGATGGCCGTCCCGTGCGCGATGTCGCCGCGAGTTGGGTCTATGTGCCATCGGCGGCTGGCCGACCCTACCCCACCGCGCTGGCGGATGGACTCGCCACCGCATGCTTCGTCACCGCACCGGACGAGCTCGCCCGCGCATTCGACTTCGAATGCGCCGCGGTGCACGCCGATCGCACGGCCATCATGAGCCGTCACTTCCCCGGCAACTTCTTCACCGTATAAACAATGCGGGAGGGAGCACCTGCGTCATGCCACCGCCAGGTTTTCTTGTGCCTATTCGCCACGCTCGCACATCAGTGGCGCCGACACGTCAATCGCCGCGCCGAGCGGTGCAGCAAGCACCTTATGGATGTCCGGAGCGATATACAGGTTGCCCCTTCCGGCCGGATACGCACGGAGTATACCCACGGACAGCAGCGGCTGGCTCAGCAGGCCTCGGCTCATCATCTGCAACAGCACCAGCAACCGCCCGATTCGCCCGTTGCCGTCCGTGAACGGATGCATCGTCTCGAACTGATAGTGGAACATCGCCATATCCAGTACGGCCAGTCCCGGCTCTTTACGTGACCTCCACCAGTCCACAAGCAACTGGACGGCTATATCCAGGTCTCGACCGGGAGGCATGGGCGCGAAACGCGCATCCTCGATGCGCCGCGTGGGTGAGCCGATGAACACTTGGGTGGATCGTATATCCCCGGCCTGTGGATTGTCGGACTTCGTGCCCTTCACAAGAAGCTTCTGCAATTCGCGCACGAGAGTGCAGGCTTATGGGATGCCCGGACTGAATCTGGCCTATGCCGCATTCCGCCGCATCGAGGTAGTTCAGCACCTCGCGCATGGACTCGCTCAGCCCGCTTTTGTCCTCGCCCACCTCATAATCCTGAGCGAGAACGGTTTCGAGCGGCTCGAACGTGCCTTCCAAGGCGCTGGTGCTCTGCGCTTCGCGACGCATGGTCGGGCGACGCAGCGTATCGGGGTCAGGCAGGTCCTCCCCCAGCTCGCCGGGCGCATCTGGCGCGAACATTTCTTTCTCCATAACACCAGCTGTACATATTTTTTAAATCATTCATACTAAGATTTGCGAAATCTTAGTATGAACAATGATTAATCATGCGCTTTACCACGCCTCATCACACCGCATATGCAAAAGCGACGCCGTACGCGAGCCGGCAAAACAGCCGAATCTCGTATGGCGTCGCTCTCGTTTGAGGCAGTGGAATCACATTATGGTCTTATAGGCGTGACTCCCTCAGATGTTCCACTCAGACGGGTTGTAGAAGTCGCCGTTGAGGGCCTGGGCGGCCTTCTCCTGCGCTTCCTCAAGCGTGACGCCGGCGAGTTCGGCACGCACGTCGTCGAGCGCGACCGGGGTCATCGACAGGGAGTTGACGCCGATGCCGGTGAGCACGACGGCCAGATCCGGATCGGCGGCGGCCTCGCCGCACACACCCACCGGCATGCCGTTCGCGTTGCCCGCGTCGGCGATCAGTTTGATCGCGCGCAGCACCGCCGGGTGCCATGCGGTCTGGTAGTTGGCGACCGAGCCGAGCGTACGGTCGGCGGCCAGCGTGTACTGGGTCAGGTCGTTCGTGCCGATCGACACGAAGTCGGCGACCTTGGCCACCTGATCGGCCATGAGGGCGATGGACGGCACCTCGGCCATCACACCGACCTTCTTCAAACCGAAGGACTTGCCGAGCTTGACGAAGTAGGCGGCCTCATGCGCGTCGGCGACCATCGGCGCCATGACCCACAGGTCGGCGTCGGTCTGGGCATCGGCGGCGGCAAGCGCCTTGAGCTGCCCCTCAAGCACGTTCATGTGGGTGCGCAGCGTGCGCAGGCCACGCAGGCCAAGCGCGGGGTTCGGCTCGTCTTCGGGGGTGAGGAACGGCAGCGGCTTGTCCGCGCCGGCGTCCAGCATGCGGATGACGACCTTCTTGCCGGGGAACTGGGCGAGCAGTTCGGCGTACGCCTTGGTCTGCTCCTCAACACTCGGCGGTTCGGCGTTGCCGATGAACAGGAACTCGGAACGGAACAGGCCGACACCTTCCGCACCGTACTCCAGCGCGGACTTGCCGTCGGAGGGCTTGCCGACGTTGGCGAGCAGCGGGATGCGATAACCGTCCTTGGTGGCGCCCGACTTGCCGCGCAGTTCCTTGGCCTTCGCGGCCTTGGCCTTCGCGGCTTCGGCGGCGGCGACCTGCTCGTCGCTCGGCTCGGTGGTGATGGTGCTTTCCGCGGCGTTGACGATAACCGTCTCGCCGTTCTTCAGGTCGTCGGCGCCGGCGGCGGACACGACGGCCACGATGCCGCGGGCACGGGCCAGAATGGCCGTGTGCGAGGTCGGGCCGCCCTGCGAGGTGACGATGGCGAGGGTCTTGTCCAGGTCGAGGCCGGCGGTGTCGGCCGGGGACAGGTCTTCCGCGACCAGAACGAACGGGGTGTCGGAGACCGGGACGCCCGGCGCGGGAACGCCCATAAGGTCGGCGATGACGCGCTGGCCGACGTCGTGCAGATCCGCCGCACGCTCGCCCTGATAGCCGCCGATGGCCTTGAACATCTCTTCCACGGCGCCGAAGCCTTCCAGCACGGCGCGCTCAGCGGTCTTGCCCTGCTCGATGAGCGTGTTGATGCTCTGCGCGAGCGCCGGGTCGGAGGCGAACATGGCGATGGCCTGCAGGATCGGAGCGGCCTGCTTGGCGCCTTCGTCGCCGTTCGCGGCCTCTTCGGCACGGCGGTTCAGATCCGCGTTGACCAGCGCCAGAGACTTGGTCACGCGCTCGATCTCGGATTCGGCCGAGACACTGTCGGCGCGAGGCGCGTCGGACGGTTCGGGAAGCGCAGCTGCCATACGAATGACCGGGCCGACCGCAACGCCGCGTCCGATGCCAACACCCTTGATAACCATATGTTCTCCTTATGTTATGGCCTCTCGCCGCGAATGACCGGTACTTCCCATCCGCGGACCGCCTTGTTGACCCACCAACTTCATCGCCGGTAAATCATTTTCTGTCCACGCCAGTATACACCCTCAAAAGCGCGACACGACTAGAAGTAAACGTTTTCCAGAAAATTGGAAAATCATGGTACACTGTCATGTCAGCAGCCAAAAAGAACGGCCGCCCAGCAATTGGCATAGAGTAATGTTATTGCTAATCGGTATCGGCGCGGGCCAACACGGCACACGCACGCTGACGAGTGTCGATATCGACGCACGACAAACCGCACCGGAACCACCGGCGCGACGACGCAAAGGAGTGTCTCCATGGTTACCCGCACTACCACCATCACCGATCCCGTCGGCATTCACGCCCGTCCGGCCGCCAAATTCGCTCAGGCCGCGACCGCGTCCGGCTGCACCGTGACCATCGCCAAGCAGGGCGGCAACCCCGTTCCCGCCGGCTCCATCCTGTCCATCATGGGCCTGGGCATCAAGCAGGGCGACACCGTCGAGGTCACCGTGGACGGCGACAACGCCGAGACCGTCATCGACAGCCTCATCGAGACGCTCACCGCGGCCGAGTAACCTGCGCACGCATTCGACGGCCGCCCGCACGAACCGCGTGGGCGGCCGTCAGCGTATTCCCATCCATCAGATGCGCGCCGACGCGCATCGCAAGCATATGGCGGCCGCCCGCCGTCATACCGAACACTGCGAGCCCCATGAAGAGACAGCCATCCGCCGTAATGGACGCCATACCGGCATCCAAGCCAGACGCGACGCCCGTCAACGACAACCCGGCGCCCGGCCCGGAACAACGCCCACAGCCGGCGACCAGTTCCATCACCAACGTGGCCGCCATGGCCCACGTCTCCATCGCCACGGTCTCCCGTGTGCTCTCCGGCAAACGCACCAAGGACGACGACATCGCACGGCGGGTCCGGGCCGCCGCCGAGGAACTCAACTATTCGGTCAACTATGCGGCGAGTTCGCTGCGCGGCGCCGCCACCAACACCATCGGACTGGTCATCCCCTCGGCGACCGACCATTTCAGCGCCGGACTGCTTGATGAGCTGGAACCGGTCATCGACATGGAAAGACAGCAACTGCTGCTCGGCATCGGCAACGAGCAGCATACACAGGACGAACGCATCGAATCGCTGGTGGCCCGCAAGGTCGACGGCATCATCATCGTTCCTGCCGCGGGCGTCGATCTGGCCCACACGCTTGACCGCACCACCATGACGACGCCCATCGTACAGGTCGGCGGACGGCAGCGATCCTTCCGCACGTCCATGGTCGGTATCGACGAGAATGCGGCGATGGAAAGCATCGTCGCGCACCTCGCCGAGCAGGGCGTGCGTTCCGCCGCCTATCTGGCCGGCAAGGAGGTATCGTTCGAATCGGCCGAGATGTTCGCGATGTTCCATACGCAGATGCGCACGCACCGGCTCGTCACCGACACCTCATGGAACCAATTCGGCGATTCGACCGTGGAGCGCGGTTATCAGTGCGTGTGGCGCATGTTCGCCGACTCGGATGCGCGACCGCCCGAAGCGGTGATATGCGCCGATGACATGATCGCGCTGGGCGCGATGATCGCCTTGCAGACGCTGGGCATCCGCGTGCCCGACGACGTGCGCGTGGTCGGCTACGACGACTCCCCGCTTGCCTTGACGACGATGCCGACGCTGACCTCGGTCCGCCCGCCGTTCCTCCAGATCGTCACCGAGGCGCTGCGCCTGATCGGGCAGGGGCCCGATCAGGCGGCGCACATCTCGCTGCTGCCCCAATTGATTGTCCGGGGCTCCACCGTCGTGCGTTCCTGACCAGGTGCCGTCATAGCCTCCCCGGAATCAGCGCGCAGAACAGCGCCTCGAACACCAGCATCGGGTTGCCGTTGCCCAGCAACCGCTTCCTGGCCACGGCGATGGCCTCCAACCGATCGACCACTTCCTGACGGCTCAGCCGTGCCGACAGCTCGGCGATGGCCGTGCGGTTCTCCATGTTGACCAGCCCGACCGCGTCCTCGGCGTTGTTCTGCAGCACCGCTATGTCGCGGTAGATGCTGGCGGCCGAGTTGAGCGCGCGGTCAAGCACGTCGCGGCTCCGTCGCGTGGTCTGCCGCTTGATCTCGTCCTTCTTGGCGATGGCGTTGTAGGCGCCGCGCAGCTTCGGCGGGATGCGGTCCTGCTCGCCGAGGCCGTTGATGCGACGGAAATCCGCTTCGGCGACGGCCGCCTGCCGGTTCACGTCGGCTTCCGCCTGGCTTTTGGCGGTGTCGATGAGATCATCGGCCAGCAGCACCGCATCCGATGCCTTACGCAGTCCCAGCAGCCCGACGATGAGCTCATCCCGGTCCGACATGACCTGCGTGTCGGAGGCGTACAGTTTCGCTATGCCGATATGCCCTTCGGCGAGCCGCGCCGCGCGCACCGCCACATGACGGTCGAATTGGCGTTCCGCCGGCAGCGCCGGATTGACGGATGCCATCAGGTAATCCGCGACCGCTTTCGTGGACGGCACGGCAAGATTGACGATGCGGGTACGCGAGCGGATGGTCGGCAGCACATCCTGCGCGCTGGGGGCGCACAGCAGCCATATGGTGTGCGGGCTGGGCTCCTCGATCTCCTTGAGCAGCACGTTCGTGGTGCGTTCCAGCATGCGGTCAACGTCTTCGATGATGATGATCCGCCACGGCGCCGTGCTGGGCATCTGTTCGGAGGTGAGGATCAGCTGGCGCACGTCATCGATGCCGATGGTGACCTTGTTGGTGGCCAACGTGGTCACGTCGGGATGGGTGCCGGACAGCACCTGACGGGTTATATTGGTCGGCTCGCCGGAAAGGCCCCTGTCAGGGCTTTCCAGCGCGGCCGCGAACGCGCGCGCAACATTCGAGCGGCCGGAACCGGGCGGTCCGCAGATCAGCCACGACTGGGCCAGCGCCTTCGGGTCGCCGGAGACGATGGCCTGCAGTTGGCCGACCACTGCCTGCTGGCCGACAATGGAGTCCCATACGCTCATCGCGCACCTCCAGCCGGAGTGTTACCGTCGCTTTCCTTAGTGACGGCAGCCTGAGCGGCAGCCGCCTGCGCCGCGGCCCGCTCATGCGCCGCGGCATCGGCCAGCACCGCGTCAACGTCCGCCTTGATGTGCTCCCATACGGCCTCGATCGGCCATGCGGCGTCAATCACGCGAAAACGGCCCGGCTCGTGGCCTGCCAGATCGAGGAACGCCTGCCTGGTGCGCTGCTGGAATTCGTCGCCCGCGGACTCCATGCGATCCGCGTCATGCTGCAGGCGCCGGTGCGCCGCCATCGGGTCCATGTCGAGCAGGTACGTGCGCACGGGCATCAGCCCGCCGGTCGCCCACATGCTCAGCCCGCGGACGTCGTCGGCGGTCAGTTCACGGCCTCCCGCCTGATAGGCGAGCGACGAATCAAGATACCGGTCGGTGATCACCACGGCTCCGCGTTCCAGCGCCGGACGGACCACTTCAGCCACGTGCTGCGCCCGGTCGGCGGCGAAGATCAGCGCCTCCGCGCGCGGTGCGATATCGGCGCCGTCGGCTTCCGCGGCGTCTCCCGGCTCACGCAGCAGCAGCTGACGCAAGCTGCCGCCCAATGCCGTGCCGCCCGGCTCACGCGTCACCACGACCTCGCGGCCTGCAGCCTCCAAGTAGTCACGCAGGCGCTCGACCTGCGTGGT
>ERZ772969.412-NODE-412-length-40361-cov-27.547784_pt1 | contig 40361 bp, 30 predicted proteins | sample MGYA00511676_ERZ772969 | MGnify/ENA primary metagenome ERZ772969 (study PRJEB29015, sample SAMEA2737651) | human gut metagenome | biome: human gut; feature: human-associated habitat; material: faeces | place: China | collected 2012 ... | reverse complement strand
GCAGGCTCTTGGGGTTGGAGATCAGGGGTGCGAAGTCGGTCATGGTGCCGATGCCGAGGAAGATCAGCGGCGGGTAGATGCCCAGCTTGACGCCCATGTAGAGCATATCGGCCAGACCGCCGTTGTTCAGGATCTCGACCCACATCGGGTGCTCGAGGCCGTCACCGACAAAGTACTGCATGTGGATGACGCCGCTGCCGGGAAGGTTGGCCAGGATCATGCCGAAAGCCATGGGCAGCAGGATCAGAGGCTCGAACTCTTTGACGATGGCGAGGTAGAGCAGGAAGCAGCCCACGCAGATCATCACTGCGTACAGCCAGCCGCCCGGCTCACCGAACTTGGCAAAACCGGAACTCTGGAAAATACCGACCAGAGTCTCAATAAACTGAGTCATGTTTTTCCTCCTGTGTTAAAAGGGCGCGGTGGTGTCGTTGACGCCAGCCTTGCCCCAGCCATTCTTGCCGCGGCGGACTGCCTTCAGCACATACTTGCCGTTGCCCATAGAGTAGATGGCTGCCATGATGGCTGCCACAACGTCGCCGGGGATGCCGACCTCGACCTGCGGGGCAGCAGCCTTTGCAGGAGCGGGCGCAGCGGCCTGTTTCACAGGAGCAGCCGGTTTTGCAGCAGAAGCAGCCTTGGCAGCTGCCTTCTTGCCGTTCATGGCGTCAAAGATCTTGCCCTCCAGCGTGATGATGGCCATCAGCAGGACGAGGATCAGAAACACCAGCACAATACCGGTTATGGTAACGATCACATCATAACCTAAATCCATGGTCTTCCTCCTATTTACTTTTTTCTTTGCCGCCCGGGGGGCGGGCGGCAAAAAGCGATTTGAAGATATTATACAATATTTTCCGGGTCGATTCAACAACTATGAACAAAAATCATGTTGTTTTTCACGGTTCTGTGAACAGCGCTTTCCTCTCAGCGGCGGCCCATGCGGGGGGTGGCGTCCATGAAGCCGGTCTCCAGCTTGTCGCCCAGACGCAGGCTCATGGCCGTACCCAGCGCGACACAGTTGACGGGGTCAGGCGAGACGGTCACTTCCACCTTCAGCTCCTGGCTCAGGTACTCCGGCAGGCCGTGGAGCTGTGCGCCGCCGCCGGTGAGGACGACGCCGTTGCGGTAGATGTCGCCGGCCAGCTCCGGAGGAGTCTTCTCCAGCACCTGATGAGCGGCGGTGCCGATCTGCTCGCTCAGGCGCATGACCGGCTCGTAGAGGTCGGCGGTGGAGACATTGACGCGCACGGGCAGGCCGGTGAGCAGGCTGCGGCCCTTGATCTCCATGGTCTCGTTGAAATCTGCCTTCTGGGGGCAGCAGGCCACGTTCTTTTTCAGGTTCTCAGCGGTGCGCTGGCCGATGGCGATGCTGAACTTATTGCGCACGAACTTCAGGATCTCTTCGTCGTAGTGGTTGCCGGCCACGCGGACGCTGGTGGCCTTGACCTTGCCGCCGAGGCTCAGCACGGCGATGTCGGTGGTGCCGCCGCCGATGTCGATGATCATCCGGCCGTCCGGCACGGTGATGTCGATGCCGGAGCCGAGAGCTGCGGCGATCGGCTCATCAATGAGGTAGACCTGACGCGCACCGGCAGCCATGACGGCCTCCACCACGGCGTCGCTCTCGATGCCGGTGATGGCGGCAGGCACACAGACAGCCACACGGGGCTTGACCATGTGGGAGCTGTAGACCTGATTGACGAAGCGGCAGATGAGCTCCCGGGTCATGGTGTGGTCGCTGATGACGCCATCCTTCAGCGGGAAGATGGCGGAGATGTAGTTGGGCGTGCGGCCCACCATTGCAAGGGCCTTGTCGCCGGCCTCAAGCACGCAGTTCTTGCGGGTATCCACCGCCACCACGCTGGGCTGGTTGAGCACGACGCCCTGCCCCTCCTGCGCGATGATGATGGTCGTCGTACCAAGATCGATACCGATGTCGTTCTGTGCCATAATCGTGATATTTCCTTTCTCTGCTGCCCATTCTCTATTTCCATCGCCCATCTCCGGGCGCGGGTCATCAAAACACATTATAGTATAACACAGGTGTATCCAAAAAGAAACCCTCTTAAAAACACCTGACCTTCACAGCAAGGCACTACCTTTCACGCCCTATCAGACTTTCAGCGTCCAGCGTGAACTCGTCCGACTCGCCAGTGGCTCCCCTACTAGGGGAGCTGGCGAGGAGCTTGCGACGAGACTGAGAGGTTGTACGAAGGACAACCTGACCGTGAGCCACTGCGGGACAAAACCTCTCCGTCATCGCTGCGCGATGCCACCTCCCCTATCGAGGGGAGGCTTTGGCATTTCGTAAAGTTTCATCTTCAATCGGAAAGGTTCTCCTGCTCCGGCGGCAGAGCCTGGGCCAGCAGGGCGGCCAGGCCGCTGTAGCGCAGGTTCTGGCGGATGTTGGACATCATCCGGTTCACCACGTCCCGCCGGCCCACCACGATGCAGAGCTTCCGCCCGCGGGTGACGCCGGTATAGAAGAGGTTGCGGTAGCACAGGCGGGGCGGCACCTGCGCCGCCGGGAGGATGACCGCCGGGAACTCGCTGCCCTGGCTTTTGTGTACCGTGATGGCATACGCAATTTCCAGCTCGTTGAGGTTCTCCGCCGGGTAGACCAGCCGCCGGTCGTCCATCCGCACCACCATGGAGCGGCTGCGCACGTCGATGGACTCCACGATGCCGATGTCGCCGTTGTAGGCGCCCACACCCTGTTCCCCGCCGATACGCTGCCACGTTATCTCGTAGTTATTGCGCACCTGCATCACTTTGTCCCCCACCCGGAAGACCCGGGCCGCGCTCTGCAGCTCCGGCTTGCCCTTCCTGGGCGGGTTGAGCATGGCCTGCAGCTCCGCGTTGAGGGCCTGGGTGCCGGTGGGGCCGAGCTTCGTGGGGCAGAGCACCTGAATATCCTTCACCGGGTCGAACTGGTAGCTGCGGGGCAGACGGGTGGTCACAAGGTCGCAGACCAGTTTCTGGGCCGCGTCGCCGTCGGCTTCGAGGAAGAAGAAATCGTCCGTCTTTCCGCCCTTTTTCAGCGGTTCGCCCGAGATGATGTGGTGGGCGTTCTCCACAATGAGGCTCTGAGCGGCCTGCCGGAATATCTCGTTGAGGCAGACCGTCGGCACCAGCCCGGAGCGGATGGTCTCGCCGAGGATATTGCCCGGGCCGACGCTGGGCAGCTGGTCGGCGTCGCCTACCATAATAATACGGCAGCTGTACCGCAGTGCCGCAATGAGGGCCTGGAACAGCTTGACGTCCACCATACTCATCTCGTCGAGGATGACGACGTCGCACTTGAGCAGGTTCTTGTCATTGTGGATGAAGCTGACCACGCCGCCGGTGTAGTCCACTTCCAGCAGGCGGTGGATGGTGGAGGCTTTCCGGCCCGTCAGCTCGCTCAGACGCTTGGCGGCGCGGCCTGTGGGAGCACAGAGGGCTACCCGTTCGGCCTCGTTCTCCAGCAGCTGCAGGATGGCGTTGACCGTGGTGGTCTTGCCGGTGCCGGGGCCGCCGGTAAGAACAAGGCAGTTCTCGGTCATGGCCTTGCGGATGGCTTCCTTTTGGAGCGGCGCATAGGCAAAGCCCTGCGCCAGTTCCAGGATCTGGATGTTCTTGTCGAGGTCTCGGGCCGTCTGCTTTCCGCGCCTGGTCAGCATGGCCAGACGGTCGGCGATGTCCTGCTCTGCAGCCAGCAGATCCGGCAGATAAATATACGGTGTGCCGTCGAACATCCGCACCGCCAGTTTCCCGGTCTGGATGCAGCTGTCCAGCGCCGCCGCCAGCTTTTCGGGAGGCTGGTGGATGAAGTTCGACGCTGTTTCCAGCAGCTGCGCCCGGGGCAGACAGGTGTGGCCGTTGCCGGCGTTGTGGCGCAGGGTGCGCAGAAGGGCGGCTTCCAGCCGCTGGGCGCAGTCCCCTGCCATCTGGTAATACTGGGCGATGCTGTCGGCGTGGCGGAAGTCCAGCTGCAGCGGCTCCCCGCAGAGCAGGTAGGGGTTCTGCTGGATGGCCTGCATGGCCCCCGGCCCGAAGGTGCGGAAGACCTCCATCGCCCGGCGGGGGCTGATCTCGAACTGAGCCAGATAGGCGATGAGCTCCCGCATTCCGAACATCCGCTTGAACTCCTGCTGGATGCGGTCGGCCTTGTCCGCCGAGATGCCCGGGATGAGGGTGAGCTGGGCGGGGTCGTTGGCGATCACTTCCAGCGCCGCCGCGCCGAATTTGTCAATGATCTTATCCGCCGTCCGCGCCCCGATGTAGGGCAGCGACCGGCTGGCGAGGAAGGCGTAGACAGCCTCGAGGTCTTTGGGCATATCCGTCTCGCACTCCTGTGCGTGGAACTGTCGGCCATAGGTGGCGTGGTTCTCGTACCTGCCCCGGCAGACGACGCTCTCACCGGCGTGGAGCTCTCCCACCACGCCGCACGCAACGGTGACGACACCGCCGCCCGACACCTCGAACACGGTGTAGCCGTTGTCCTCGTTCAGGTAGATGATGTCCTCTACCGTGCCTTCCAGCCGTTCCAGCTCCTGCTCCATCGTCCCGCCTCCTCGTTTTGACACAACTATATATAGTATAGCGGTTTTGGAGGGATTTGTAAATACAACAAAAGCTCCCCCGAAGGGGAGCTGTAGAGATACATTTATTTTGCCAGCAGTTCATTGCGGGTAAGCCCATTCAAAACCATCGTCAGTCCGCCGTTTACTTCCGTCAGGCGGAAAGAGGCATCCTCGCCGCCTGCTGCGGCCAGAGCGTCCGTGCTGAGGGTCTGCTCACCGCCGTTCCAGCGCAGGCAGAGCTGGCGGATGCCGTTCTGGCGTAGGTCGCTGACGCGGCCTTCCAGCAGGCAGTCACTGCCGCCTGCATCTACTATCAGCAGAGCGCCCTCTTCCAGATAGCAGGCCGACACGCTGTCGGTAGGCGTCCCTTCCGGGACGGCGATGCGCACGCCGCCCCATCCGCTGACGTCAGCGTCTACCCAAACCACGCCGTTCTCCTCCGAGGCGGGCAGCGGGGTGGCATCCTTGCTGTAGTCCTCCATGACCTTACCGGTGTTATCCTTACGGGTCAGGATACCGGTAAAGTCCTTCGAAAGAAGGTCGTCGTTGGAAATTTCGCCATTCTTGCCGCCGATGGACACGTCACCGCCTGCTTCAGTAGTTACTTTAGCGTTGCCCTCGATAACAATGTCGATGGCGTCGCCCATCTTATTATTGGTATTGCCGCCACCAATGCCTGCAGCACCATTTCCACCCTTGGCAGTCACATTCGCATCACCCTTGATGTAGATATGCTCACCATTTCCAGCCTTGTCATCACGCGGGGCATATCCGCTGCCGCCGCCGATACCTGCCGCTCCACCGCCTGAATCGCTGGTAACGCTACCGCCGGTTGCGATAACCGTGCCTCCCTCGATGGTGATGTCACTGCCCTTGCCAACATTACCATACCGACCACTGAAACCGCCGCCGATACCGGCACCGGCTGCTTCGGCGTCGCCGCCGCCGGTAGCTTCCACATAGGTCTTGTCACCGCTGATGGTGATGTTGCTGCCATTGCCGCCAATGCCGCTGCCGCCGCCAATGCCTGCACCCTGTGCACCACCGTTGGCTGTTACATGAGCGCCATCGCTGATGGTAATGTTTTCGCCAGCACCCATTGCACCGCCGCCGATGCCAGCGCCATACTTGCCGCCGTTGGCGTTCACTACAGTATCTTCACCGCTGATAGAGATATTGGTGCCGCCTTTGCCATAACCTCCGCCGATGCCTGCACCCTGACATCCACTGGTGCCGTCCGGCTTCCGGCTGCCGTTGGCCGTGACATTGCCGCCGGTGATTTTGATGTCAGTTCCGCTGCCGTTAAAACCGCCACCAATGCCAGCCGCACCGCCGTTTCCTGCTTCGTTGTTGTTGCATCCGCCGGTCGCTGTGATAGTACCGCCAGTAATCTCAATGTTACTGCCGCTGTTGTTTTTTGCTCCTCCAATACCTGCACCTTGTGCGCCGCCAGTCGCCGTCAGAGAGCCTTTTTCGCCAGTATCATCCTTAATGGTCAGTGTACCCTTAGAGTCGCTGTTGTTCTTCTCGACGCCTGCGTGGTTAGCGCCGCTCTTCAGCTCGTTCTTGCCGTCCAGCTCCAGCCGGACGTTGCCGTCGCCTTCTACCTTGAGGGCGGCGTCTTTGTCCGACTTGATGCTGACGTCCTTGAGGGTCACGTCAGAGGTCTGCCCCCCCCCCCCCCCCCCCCCCCCCGATTTGATCGTAACGGTGTTCTTTTCAGACTTGCCGGTGATGACAGTGTCGGTGTCCCGCACCGTTTCCTTATCACCCTGAGTGACCTTATTATAGGACTTTCCATCCTCTTCTCCGTCTGCTTCGACGGTGATGCTGCCCTCGGAAATGTCCCACGTCTTTGCATAGACCGGCAGGCCAGAAGTTACCACGATACCCGCAATGACTGCCGCAGCAACTCCGCGCCGGAGCGTATTTTTCAGTCTCATCGTATCTCTCCTTTACATCTTGGCTGCCCCGCAGGCTCTCTCCCTGCACCGGCGGCGTATTTATGTTTCGAAGATACAACTTCTGCCACATTTTGTCAAGATTTATTGCTGAAATACAACAAAAGTAGCCCTCTCAGGCTCTTACGCGCCAGCTCCCCCAAAGGGGGCAACAACGACGACCGCCGCCAGCGGCGGAAACAGGGAGGAGCTGTTGGGGCAGCGGCCAGCAAGACGCAAGCGGAGCGCAGCGGATGCTGGGAGCCGCAACCCGGGTGCGAAGCACCACTGGCGTGCCGGGCAACTCTGCGCTGACCGCTGAAAGCTCAATATGGCGTAAAAAATAGTGCCCTGCTACAGAGGGCAGCAGCTTCTAGACAAGAGCACTTTGTCAAGCTGCTGTGAATCTCTGTAGCAGGGCACTACTGTTTCCGATAAAATCAAACTTTGCTCGTCCCGCGTGGGCCTGACCGCCTGCCAAAGGCTCTCCCTCTGGGAGAGCTGGCGAGCGGAGCGAGACTGAGAGGGCAAGAATGCTACAGAAAAGCAAAAAGCACAGCGATAGCACCGCTCTGACAAAAGCCAGTGCCTATCGCTGTGCAGATACTCTTGGGAAGTGAGCTTGCCCTCTCCGTCATTGCTTCGCCATGCCACCTCTCCCAAAGGGAGAGGCTTGAGCGAAGTTCCCCTCAGTCCTCCATCCGCGCTGCGGCAAGCTCCTTCATCAGCCGCTTGCGCACTGCAAAGTACGCCGGGATGAGGAAGAAGCAGGCAAAGAACCATGCCACAGGGTTGGCGATACAGGCCGCAAAGTAGCCCCAGAGCGGCACGAACCAGAAGCCCACCATGGCACGGGCGACCATCTCGGCCACGCCCGCGAACATGGCAAGGCCGGAATAGCCCAGGCCCTGGATGGTGTAGCGGTAGATGATGAGGACAGCCAGCGGGATGTAGAACACGCTGTTCCAGAAGATGAAGCTGCGGGCATTCGCCATGATCTCCACCTCGCTGCTCTCGAGGAAGAGGCTGATAAGCGGCACATCCAGCACACGCAGGATGAGAAAGGATGCCACGCTGTAGACGCAGCCAATGCCCAGCGCGGTATTGACGCCCCGGTCCACACGCTTGAGGTCGTGAGCGCCCATGTTCTGGCTGGCGTAGGTGGTCATGGCGGTGCCGATGCTCTCCAGCGGCACGCTGAGGAACTGGGCGGCCTTGCTGCCTGCGGTCTGCGCGGCCACGATGCTGCTGCCCAGACCGTTCACCGCGCCCTGCAGCACGACGCTGCCGATGGCAGTGATGCTGCACTGCAGACCCATGGGGATGCCCATGTTGCAGAGCTTGAGGCAGTGGCTGGCGCTCAGACGGCTCTCTTCCCTGCTCCACTTCAGCTCCGGGTAGTGGCGGCCGATGTAGATGAGACTGCCGATGCCCGCCACCGCCTGACTGAACACGGTGGCGAAGGCCGCGCCGAACGCCCCCATCCGGAAGGTGAGGATGCAGAGCAGATCGAGGCCGATGTTCAGCACACTGGCCACCAGCAGGAAGTACAGTGGCCGCTTGCTGTCACCCAGCGCGCGCATGAGGGCGCTGGTGACGTTGTACAGCAGGGTGAAGGGGATGCCACAGAAGATGGTTCGGATGTAGATATCCGCGATGTCGATGATGTTGTCGGGGGTGTTGGTCCAGACCAGCACCGCCCGGGTCAGGGCCACCGTCACCACCGTGAGCACGACGGCGAAAAAGAGGCTGAGCCAGACGGTATTGGCGGTGTAGCGCCGCATCTCTCTGTAGTCCTTCGCGCCGAAGGTCCACGAGATGGGGATGGAGAAGCCGCAGGCGATGCCGTTGACGAAGCCCAGCACCAGATAGTTCAGGCCGCCCACGCTGCCCACCGCCGCCAGCGCATCCACGCCCACGAAGCGGCCCACGATGATGGTATCGGCCAGATTGTAGAACTGCTGGAACAGACTGCCCAGCATCAGCGGCACCGCAAAGGCAAGGATGAGCTTGAGCGGGCTGCCCTGTGTCATGTCTTTTGTCATACAAAGCCCCTCCCCGGGCGGTCACTTAACATTTCTTTGCCAAATTTTTACCGACAAAAACGCCCTGCCGGACGAGGGGCAGGACGTTTTGCGTTTCATGAGTGGTATTATACTCAGCTCATCGTGATTTTGCAAGGGGTTTTTCTCAGATTTCTTCGTACAACATTGCTATTTTCTATCGGTGGTTTTTGGTGATTGTGCGCAGGTCAGTTTCCGCGTCCCGCGTGCCGGCCCCGAGGGCCGCGGGGTTCGCCGGTCTTATCCTTTCGTTTTGTGTATCATGCAATGCCGTCGATGCCGCTCAGGCTCTCCTTTGAGGGGCTTATGAGATGCCCCAAGTCCTCCGGTATCCAGAGTTTGGCCTTCTCCAAATCCTCCGGTATCCAGAGCTTTATCTCACCCTGGGTATCCGGCTGGTCGTCCCAGTCGTCACTAAGGTCGGTATAGCGCCGCAGGTCACTCTCCAACGGATCGGTATACTTTTTGCGCTCCGTGCCGGAGGGTTCGACCAGAACGAGCAGTGGCTTCTTATCCTCCTCGGGAGCGATGTCCTCAAATCGGGAAGCCAGCTGTTTCAGTGACTCGTCAAGCATCCCCGGCGTTTCCTCTCTCGCAGGCTCGAGCCACCAATCCAAACTCGGGAGGTCGTCTCTTTTCTCGATTTGGAAGATTCTCTCCTGCCTCAGGGACTCGTCCAGTTCACGTCTAGCCTCTTCGCGTTCACGTCTGAGCTCTTCACTCGTTTTTTGCTCTACCCCTTCGTGGGTCAATATCAGCCGCTCCTGCGGCTCTGGCGTCTGCACCGGCACCCACTCCAGATAGCGCTCCGACAGGTCGTCCCGCGTCTCGCCGTCCAGCCGGAGGCTGATGTCCTCCCTGTTCTGCTTCAGCTCCACGTCAGCGTCCTCGCCCGCCGCGTCGGCCATCTTGTCCACGCTATAGTGGGTCATGGTGTCCTCATAGCGGAAGAAGATGTCCTCCACGCCGTCCTCCCGGAGGCTGGGGATGTCGGTGGTGACGGTGGAGCGGGGGGCGGCGCTCTCAATAAGCACCGCACCCCTCGAGGTGAGATCCTCTCCGGCGTCGGAGGCCTTTACGCTGCCGACCATGGGGCCGATGCCGCTTTCCGTGACCCCCGAAAGGTCCAGCTGCTGGATGGTGACCCGGCTGGAAAAGAAGCCCTTGACCACCATGCCGCCGGGCAGGGGTTCGGGGGCATTCTCCTGTGCCGGGGGCGGGACGTCATCATCGTCGTCGTCCTCGTCGTCGTCCGGCTGGGGCGTGGGGGTGGAGGTGTAGTCGTAGCCCATCCCCTCCATCACGGTGCCGTCCGCGTTCAGACGGGTCAATCGTCCTCCCGTCACCTTGTGTTCCTCGTCAGAAAGGTTCTCTGTGGGTATCTCGCCGTACTTTCCGCCGATGGCCGGGGCCTTGGCGTCCGTCGTCTGGCTCCCCGCCTTGGCCGTCACCTCGGCGTCGCCGCAGATGTAGAGGTCTCCCGGATTCGGGTCGTCGGTGTCGCCCGACGCGCGGCCTGCACCGTCGCCGATGCCTGCCGCGTTGCTCCCGCCCACAGCCTTGACCGCGCCGCCCTGGATGGTGATGCCGCTGCCGGTACTCTCCTTTCCGCCGCCGATGCCTGCGCCGCCGTCGCCGCCCTCAGCGGTGAGGGAGCCTTTGGTGTCGTTGTCGTCCTTGATGGTCAGCTTGCCAGAGATGGTTTCGCCATCTTCAGACATTTCATCGTTCTTCTCAAGACCCGCATGATAGCCGCCGCTCTTCAGCTCGTTTTTGCCGTCCAGCTCGATGGTGGCATCGCCGCCGCCCTGCACGGTGACGGCGGCTTTGCTCTCCCGGGCAGGGCCGTCATCGCTGCCATCCCCCTCCTTCTTGCCGCTGACGTCAATTTTCAGGTCGTCGAAGGTGACGTCCACGTTGCCCTTAGAGGTGTCGATGGTGACGGTATGCTCCTTCGACTCGCCGGTAATGACGGTGTCGGTGTCCTTCACATCCACATTCTTCCCCTGTGACACCCTGTTTGTACCTTCGGCCTCGTCCGCTCTCACGGTGATGTCGCCGTCGGCGATGTCCCACCGGGCCGCATAGGCCGGGATGCCGGAGCTCACCACGATGCCCGCGATGACGGCGGCGGCTACGCCCCGCCGGAGTGCGCTTTTCAGTCTCATAGTCTGTCCTCCTTTGGTCTGTTTGTCGTTCGAGAACCGGTCTTTTCTGATACAAATTTACCAAAAAATCGAGAGGACGTCAACAAAATCTGCGCGAATCGTGGTGTTTTCGGCGTGAATAGCCCTCTCAGTCATCGCTGCGCGATGCCAGCTCCCCCAAAGGGGGAGCCCTTGGCAGGTCGGTCAACTTCCTACTAGACGCCTGAGGCGTAATATGGCGTAAAAGGGCGGGCCTTGCTACAGAGGGCAGGCTCGTCTTTGTACAACCTCTCCGTCACGCCTGCGGCGTGCCACCTCTCCTTGTAGGAGAGGCTTTGGCAGGTCGGGCCACTTTCCGCTGACCGCTGAAAGCTCAATATGGCATAAAAAATAGTGCCCTGCTACAGAGATTAGCAGCAGCTTGACAAGGATATTGTTCCGAAGCTGCTGCCCTCTGTAGCAGGGCACTACTGTCTACGATAAAATCAAACTTTGCTTGTCCTGCGTGGGCCTGACCGGCACGCCAGTGGCTCCCCCTCTGGGGGCAACGGCGACGACCGCCGCCAGCGGCGGAAACAGGGAGGAGCTGTTGGGGCAGCGGCCAGCAGGATGCAAGCGACAGCGCAGCAGACGCTGGGTGCCGCAACCCGGCCTTGGCGAGCGGAGCGAGACTGAGAGGGCATACCGCTGCCGGAGGCGCTTATTCCGCGTAGTGCGCCAAAAACTGCTTGGTGCGCTCCTCCTGGGGGTGGTCGATGAGCTGGCGGGCCGGGCCTTCCTCCACCACGACGCCGCCGTCCATGAATAGGATGCGGTCGGCCACGTCGCGGGCGAAGTGCATCTCATGGGTGACGATGATCATGGTGGTCTTTCGGTCGGCAAGGTCGCGCAGGACGCGGAGGACTTCGCCGGTCAGCTCCGGGTCAAGGGCGCTGGTGGGCTCATCGAAGCAGAGGATGTCCGGGTGGAGCGCCAGTGCGCGGGCGATGGCCACCCGCTGCTGCTGACCGCCGGAGAGCTGGTGGGGGTAGTGGCCTGCCCGCTCCGACAGGCCCATCTGGGCCAGAAGCTCCCGGGCCTGCGCCTCGAGGCGGGCGTGGATGGCCTTTTTGTTGGCCTTGTAGCCGGGCTGCTCCTTTGCCAGAAGCTCCCCCGCCAGCATCACGTTTTCCAACGCGGTGTACTGGGGAAAGAGGTTGAAGTTCTGGAACACGAGGCCGAAGTGGAGGCGCTTTTTCCGCACCTCGCTCTCCCGCTGGGTGGCAGGGTCGGCGGCGTCCCACATGGTCTCGCCGTTCACCCGGATGACGCCGGTGTCGGGACGCTCAAGGAAGTTCAGGCAGCGCAGCAGCGTCGTCTTGCCCGAGCCGGACGAGCCGATGATGGCCAGCGCCTCGCCCTGTTCCAGTGTGAGCGAGATGTCCTTGAGAACTTTCGTCTCGCCGAAATTCTTCCCGATGCCAGAGGCTTCGAGTAATGCCATAATTCAGTATCCTCCTTAGCAGCGGAAATAGTCCATCTTTTTCTCGGCCCAGTCCAGCAGCAGGGTGAGTGCGCCGACAAAGACGAGGAAGAAGATCGCGGTGGAGAACAGCGGCCAGATGAGGCCCTTGGCGCTGTACTCCTTTGCCATCATGATGATCTCCTTGTTGGCGATGACGTTCGCCAGCGAGGTATCCTTCACCAGCGTGATGACCTCGTTGCCCATCGGGGGCAGGATGCGCTTGACGACCTGCAGGAGCGTGACCTTGAAGAAGATCTGGCTCCTGGTCATGCCAAGCACCTGACCGGCCTCGGTCTGGCCTTTCGGCACATCCTCGATGCCGCCGCGGTAGATCTCAGAGAAGTAGCAGGCGTAGTTGATGGCGAAAGCCACCACCGCCGCCACCAGACGGCCCGAAGAGCCGGAGGGCCAGGGGTTGGTCATGCCCAGCAGGCCGGGGCCAAGGTAGATGACGATGATCTGGAGCATCAGCGGCGTACCGCGAATGACCCACACGAAGGTCTTGACGACGCCCCGCAGCGGTGCGCACCGGCTCATGGAGCCAAAGGCCACCACAAGGCCCAGCGGCAGCGAAAACAGCAAGGTCAGAAAGAACAGCTCACAGTTGAGCGCGAATGCGCCGGTCAGACGCTCCAAAATCACAGTCACAGAATCACTACACCTATCCGTTTATAATGTAAGTTACTCAGCCAGAGTCAGGCCGTACTTGTCGGCCAGAGCCTGCATGGTGCCGTCAGCCTTCAGCTCGTCGAATGCATTGTCCACAGCCTCGGCCGCGTCGCTGCCCTTGCGGAAGGCCACGCCGTACTCCTCGACGTTCAGCTCATCCACCATCTTGAGGTTTGCGTAATCGGTACCCTCGCCGATCATGGCAGAAGCCAGAGTCAGGTCGAGGACGGCGGCGTCAGCGGTACCGGCGGCGACTTCCATCAGGCAGTCGGTCTGAACAGCCTTGGAGATGAAATCAGCCTGAGACAGGTCGGCGTTCTCGGTGATGGTGGTCTCACCGGCAGAGCCAGCCTCGGCCACCACGGTCTTGCCGATGAGGTCGGCGGTGGAGGTGTAGTCGGTGCCGTCCTTCACCACGACGACCTGGGCGTTCTTGACGTAGGGCTTGGTGCAGGCCATGTTCTCCTCCCGGTCATCGGTGAGGGTCAGGCCGTTCCAGATGCAGTCGATGCTCTTTGCAGCCAGCTCGGTCTCCTTGGTGTCCCAGTTGATCTCCACGAACTCCGGCTCGACACCCAGCTTCCCGCAGACAGCGGTGGCCAGCTCGGTATCGAAACCGGTGAAGCTGCCGTCGGCGTCGGTGTAGTTCATCGGCTCATACACGGTGTAGCCGATGACCATCTTGCCGTTGGACCGGATATAAGCCAGGTCGCTGTCAGCGGCCACGGAGCTTGCCGGGGCGGCAGAGGCGGCAGCAGAAGAAGCAGCCGTGGAAGTGGATGCAGAACCGCCGCAGGCGGCAAGGCTCAACGCCATCGCACCGGCCAGAAAAGCAGAGACCAGACGTTTCATATACAAATTCCTCCCTCAGATTCAGCAGAAGCGGCGCTTCGTTTTACCGCTTTACCATGCTAAATTGTTAAACTGTGACTATAGAATAGCGCGTTTTGCCCCGTTTGGCAAGAGGAAAACCGATTTTTTCGCGTTTTGACGGTTTCCGCCTGTATTCAAGGGAGGGACATAGGAAAATTGAACAAAGCCGTGCCTTTCCGGCACGGCTGCGGCTCACGGGCAGGCTGTCCTTCGTACAACCTCTCAGGCGCTTCGCGCCAGCTCCCCTAGTAGGGGAGCCTCTGGCGAAGAGGCGAGGCTTTACGGTATGCCAAGGCCTCTCCTACAAGGAGAGGTGGCATTGCGAAGCAATGACGGAGAGGTTGTACAAAGGACAGGGCGCTCCGCAAGGCGCAAAAATCCCCCTCGGGGAGTCTCTCCGAGGGGGCTGTCCGTTTTTCTTATCTTCCCGCCACAGGAGCGTCAGCTTCTCCCCGGGATGTCGCCTACCATGATGATGAAGAGCCTGGGTTTGCCGTAATCATCCGTCCAGCTTCCGAAGCCGACCCGGTAGCTGGATGCAAGGAATCCGGGCTTGTGCCAAGTATTCCCATCCGGTTCCGGCAGTACCAGTCTGTAGTCGTTACAGAGGTCGATGGCCTGCTTGACGGGGTCGTCCGAGCCTCTGTCCGCTCCAAAGTAGAAGATGACCTGTTTGTTGGCGGTGCCGGGGGCGATGCCGATGGTATCCAAGAGAGCTTTGCGAGGCTCAGAACCGATAGAGTGGTAATTGCCCAACTTCAATTTGTTAATGAGAAAAGTGCTTCCATCCTCAGAGCTCACCTGTGTGTACCTCTCCGCCGCCTCACTCAGCTGCGGATCGGCCTCGCAGGTGATGTTTACGCCACGCTGTACATTTATGATGTCTGCCAGAGCCTCGGCCCGGAGGGTGTCCTCCGGCTTATCGCCCGGCTTATCGCCGCAGCCGGTGAGCAGGGCCAGCGTCATCACGCCAGCAAGGGCAAGGGCAAACAGCTTTTTCAATTTCATCATCGTTTCCTCCTGTGTCAGTTCTGCGGGGTATTGACGGTGGCGTATGTTACCAGTGCGAGGTAATAGCGGTGGCCGTCGCTCTTTTTGCCCGTCATTGTAAAGGCTATGGCGCGCAGAGGCTGTGACCCATAAGAAGTATCATACTTTAGAGCCCTGCATTGCTTCATACTCTCCGCCTGCGCCAGCGCGCTCTGCTCCGGCTTCACTTCTCCATACCAAAGATGAACACTGCCTGTCGCCAGATAGTCCGCCAAATCATTTTTAATGGTGTCGTGTGCCTCACTGGTCAGCTTGCCCCTTTCATCCAGCCAGTCCGGCTGGAACTGCCGTGCGATGACCTTGAGCTTTTTGTCCAGCGTCTCGTCCTTCTGATAGTCAGCAAATTGTCCCCTCCTGTACCGGAAATACTCTTCTACCTGCTTGGCTTGGGAGCTGCTGTCCGAGCATCCGGTGAGCAGGGCCAGCGCCATCACGCCTGCGAGGGCAAGGGCAAGGAGTCGTTTTGCAGTTTTCATCGTCTCTACCTCCAATCGTGGGGTGTGTCTCGGTGATTTTATTATACCATACCCCCCCCCCCCCCCCCCCCCCCCCCCCCCCCCCCCGCAAGTGCGATTCACGCAGGTTTCAGGCCCTTTCGCGCAGATTTGGGGGTGAAAAGGCTCTCAGAGGCTCACGGGCAGGCTCTCCTTCGTACAACCTCTCAGGCTCGTCGCAAGCTCCTCGCCAAGGCCGGGTTGCGGCTCCCAGCGTCTGCTGCGCGGTCGCTTGCATCCTGCTGACCGCGGCCCCAACAGCGACTCCCTGTTTCCGCCGCTGGCGGCGGTCGTCGCCGTTGCCCCTTGTAGGGGAGCCTCTGGCGAAGAGGTGAAGCTTTACGGTATGCCAAGGCCTCTCCTACAAGGAGAGGTGGCATTGCGCAGCAATGACGGAGAGGTTGGACAAAGGTGAGGCTACCCATGAGCGAAAGACGCAAAAAAACCGCCACCTCACGGTGACGGTCAGACTTTCCGTTCAATTTATAATGACGCATTCTCAAACGCATCCCCTGCGGCCTTTTGCAGGGCGTCGATGGAGATGGTGCAGAGGGCCGCGAGGTCGGCGTCCGAGCCGTCGGCAGGGATGTCCGCCACCTCTTTCTCAGTCTTGCCCTTGAGGTAGCTGCAATAGCCCTCGCTGTGCTCGTACCACTCCTTGCCGAGGCTGGATGCGTTCCGCATCCCGTAGCTGTCGCCCAGCTCAAGCTTGGAGCGGACGGTGTCCGGGGCGGTGACGCCGCCGTCTGCCGCGATGGTCAGCGCAGGTTCTGCCATGTCGCCGATGGCGCTGGTCACACGGCCATCGGCATCCAGCGTCAGGGCCACGACGGTAAGGTCAACTTCTGCGTTCACATCCTTGTCGTCGGTGGCGGTGATGTCCGAAGAGGCATTCTTCGCCTCCACGCCGAGGCTCACCCGGTCGCCCTTTGCCGCGCCGAGGGCGGACGCATTCGCGCAGGCTTTCGCCACGGCGTCGCGGTACCGATCCACCCGGATGGTGCAGCCGGACAGCAGGTCGGCGTCCACAGCCTTGCCGTCCTTATCGGTTTCCAACATGGATGCCTGCTCGGGCGTCATGCCGGTGAGGTAGTCGGCGAAGTCATCGGCCTGCTCGGCCCAGCCCTTTTTCAGCGAAGATGCCGCTGCCAGCGGGTAGTCGTCCCCTTTCTGGCGCTTGGTGCGGTAGTCGGTGGGCATGGTGACGACGCCTTTGCCGTCGGCGGTAACTTCCACTTCCAGCTCATCCAGCATCACGTCGGCCAGCTTGCCGTCTCCGTCCAGCAGGACGGCGGCGGCGATGGTATGGATGGTGCCGGTGCGGGCCTCGTCGGAGGCCTCGGTCAGGATGCCGAGGCCGGTCTTCCAGCCGCCGGTCTGGGTGGTGCTGGCGCTGCCGGACGAGCCGGACATGGCGTTCGAACTGCTCATGCTGCCGGAATTGCTGCTGCCTTTGCGGCAGCCGGACAGCAGCAGTGCCGCCGCCACGGCACAGCTCAGAAGAGCTTTTTGTCTCTGTGTCATAAGCGTTACGCTCCCTTTCATCTCTTTGGGAGTAGTATAGCCCGACAGGAGTCTATTTATTTATCTTTTTGTTGGAAACTGTGTTATACTTGTCCTGCGGCCTACCCCGCCCAGTTTTATGGGAAGGGAGGTGTTGCCCAATGGCGTATATTTCCACATTTATCCTGTCCGTCGCAGCAAATGTAGCTTCTTACTATATCTGCAAGTGGCTTGACGGATGGCTGAAGGGCCGTAAGCACTAAAAAGGACCCCCTTTCGGAGATTGCCGCTCCGGGAGGGGGTCTTTTCCTTTTGGGTGTGCCAATGACATATCGGCTTCCACATTTATCATCTTTATTATATGCGATTCCCTGCAAAAGTCAAGCACCGCACAGAAAATTTACAACTGTGCTCTGAGACCGACGTGTTATCTGGCGAAGTTCCAAAATACCAGCGTGTTATCGTCACAAATCAAACTTTGCCACGTTGGCAAACTTAAGGCTTGCTGGCAAAGTAGGTAGTTTGCCAATCAGGAGAACTTTGCCAGGTTGGCAAACAATCAATATTGAACGATATATCATTTAATTTATGGAACTTTGCCACTTATTCCACCACAGTATCCCTCACATCAGCGGGCTCAGCAGGCGGAGCACACTGTCCAGCAGCGTCCCGGCCAGCGAGGTGCGGCAGTCGGCCAGCTGCACTTCCCGGCACTCCGGCAGGGTGCGGAGCACATCGTCCCGCAGCGCAATGACCTGACTGTTATAGAGCAGCAGCGCCCCGCATTCAAAGTGGAGGAAGAGGCTGCGGTAATCCATGTTGATGCTGCCCACCACGGCGGCGCGGTCGTCGCTGACGTAGCACTTGGCGTGGAGGAAGCCGGGCGTGAACTCGTAGATGCGCACCCCCGCCCGGAGCAGCGGCACATAATAGGAGCGGGTCAGCCGGAAGACGAGCTTCTTGTCCGGGATGCCGGGCACCACCAGCCGGACGTCCACGCCCCGCTTTGCCGCCGCTTTCAGCGCTTCCAGCATGGTCTCGCCCACCGCGAAGTAGGGCGTATAGATATAGACGTACCGCTGGGCCTGATTGATGATATTCAGGTAGACCGTCTCGGCCAGAGCCTCTTCGTCGAGGGGGCTGTCGCCGTAGGGCTGGATCACTCCGTCCGACTGGGCGGGCAGGGACACAGCCTGAGGCATAAAGGGCATATAGTCCTCCTCGCTGGGGCGGAAGGCGTTCCAGTGGTCAAGGAACATCACCGTGAAGTTCCAGACCGCCGCGCCCTCGGTGCGGAGGGCTGCGTCCTTCCAGTAGCCGAACCGCTCTTCTTCATTGATATACTCGTCGGCCAGATTGATGCCGCCCGTATAGGCTGTATTTCCGTCCACCACCACGATCTTCCGGTGGTCGCGGTGATTCATGACCAGCGACACCAGCGGCATCACCGGGTTGAACGGGATGCAGCGGATATGCGCCCGCTCCATCTTTACCACGAAATCGGACGGCAGACCCAGCAGACTGCCGAAATCGTCGTAGATGAGCCGGACGTCCACCCCCTGCGCCGCCTTGCGGACGAGGATGTCCTCTACCCCCTTCCACATCTTGCCGGTGCGGACGATGAAGAACTCGAGGAAGATGAACCGCTCTGCCTTTTCGAGGTCGGCCAGCAGGTCAGGGTACATGGCCTCACCGCAGGGGTAATATTTTGCGGTGGAGTTTTTCCATGCGGGGTACGGCCCGTACTCCGAAACATACCGGCTCAGTCCCCTGCTGGCGGGGTCGAGGGCGTCGGTCTGGCCCGGCTGCTGGGCGAGGTCGGCGGTGTGCTGGCGCTCCACCGCCTGCATCCGCTGGCGCATCCGCTTGGCGGGGGCCTTGTTGCCGAAGGCCAGATAGAGCGCACCGCCCAGCAGCGGCATCATGCCGATGAGGACGAGCCAGATGATCTTATAGTCGCTGTTTTCGTCCTTCCGCACGAGGTAGAGGGTGATGAAGAGGCTGAGGACGTTCAGCCCCGCATTCACCCACACCTTTCCGGCGGTGAGGGAGAAGAAGGCCCAGAGCAGCCAGCCGATCTGCAGCAAAACAAGGGCCACTGTGACCGTGGCCCTGTTGATGACACGATTGAAGAACCGTACGACCGGAAGCCGAAAGAACATCTGCGCCTCCCCCGCTGCCTTTCAGCAGCATTTTTATGGGAATAGTATAGCGCAGCGGATGGAATAATTCAAGCTCAGGCGTCCGCGTCCTCGAAGCCCACCATGAGGCCGCCCAGCTCGGCGTAGTAGCTGCACAGGCCGCCGCACTCGGTCACCCGCACCTGTGCGCCCTCGAAGACAGCTTTCACCATGTGCATCAGGCGCTCGGCGGCGGCGGGGTTGCCGCAGTGGGCAATGATGACCTTGCCGTTCGTGTAGCCGTGGCCTTTGAGCTCCAGCACGAGGCGCTCGAGCGCGCCGTGCTCGCCGCGGGTCTTGCAGAGGACGTCCAGTTCGCCCACATCGCTGGCCTTGCCGATGACCCGGATGTTGAGCATCCGCGCCACAGCGGCCACAGCGGGCTTCACCCGGCCATTGCGGGCCAGATTCGCCAGCGATTCCAGCGAGAACAGCAGATGGGTGTGGTGACGGTAGCGCAGCATTTCTTCGCAGACATCGTCAAACTCCCTGCCCTCTTGGATGAGCGCACGGATATGCTCTGCCAGCAGCACCAGCTCCGGGCCGGCAGACAGGCTGTCCAGCACAAAGACCTGAGCACCCGGGTGCTCTGCCTGATACTCTTCTGCGGCCAGCTGGGCGGCGTTGCAGCTGCCCGACAGGGTGCCGGTGATGGTGATGGCATAAATTTCATCTGCGCCCTCATAAGCCTCCAGCCAGTCGCCGATGTTGGGGCAGGAGGTGCTGGTCTTGCCCTTATAGGTGCGCAGGGTAGTCGCCATCTCCACGGCGTCCAGCGTGCCGTCGTCGAGGTATTCCCTCTCGTCGGTCACGATCTTCAGAGGCACAGCGGCAAAATCAATGCCGTCCATCTGATACAGGCTGGCAGAAGAGTCCACAACGATTCGTTTCATCTCATCTATCTCCATTCCGGCGGGTGTCCGCCGCATTTTTTACGTTCTGCGAGTCCACTATATCAGTTTTTCAAAAACCTGTCAAGCGATTTGTAAAATTCTTAATATCGTTTTCATAAACGGTTGACCCCGACTCAAAAATGCGCTATACTACCACCATGAATCAGGAAATGAAACGCCGTGTCACGGCCTGCGCCGCCGGGTTTTCCCTGCCGCGCTACCGGGAGCTTCCCTCCGTGGGGCTGTATCTCGACCAGACCGTGCAGCTCGTCAACAGCTGCTTCCGGGGCTTCCCCGGGGTGGAGCTCACCCCCTCCATGGTGAGCAACTACGTCAAGAAAGGAGTCATCTCCCACCCCGTCAAAAAGAAGTATTCCCGCGAACAGCTGGCTTCTCTCATCTATATCGTATTGTCCAAAAATGTCCTCTCGCTGGAAAACATCGACGCCCTGTTCCAGATGCAGCGGGCTCACTGCACCGCCGCCGAAGCCTACGACTACTTCTGCGACGAGGTGGAGAACTGCCTGCCCTACATCTTCGGGGCCAGCCGCACCATCCGCGACCTCGACCCGGATGCCGCCGACGAAAAGCGTCTGCTGCGCGGCACCATCGTCGCCGCCGTGAACAAGATGTACCTTGACTGCTGCTTCGTCGCCATGCGGCAGGAGGAGGCGCTCTGGCCGGGGATCCTGGGCGACTTACAATAAGATAGGTACAAAAAGCCCCCGGCACCATGCGGAAGTGCCGGGGGCTTTTCGTACAAAGCGGGGAGATGCGGAAGCTCTCCGCCTTGGGAGGTTGGTTATTTAGTGGAGCAGCTCGTTGTGTGCAAAGCCGCCCACCGTCAGCTCTGCGCTCTCACCGGAGTGGGTGAGGACAAAGAGGGTGTCGTCCACGCCCAGAGACAGCATACTGTCGATGTTCAGGGCGGTCTCACGGAGCTGGGTGCGGAACACGATGGTGTTCACGCCCTGCGCCTTCAGCTCCTTCAGGTTGCCCAGACAGCCGGAAAGCACCGCATTCTCGGCTGGCACTGCAATAATATACCGGCCCTCGGCCATGGAGGTCTCGTAGGCCTCGGCACCGGTAACGGTGAGGGTGACAGCGGAGCTGCCGCTGTTGCTCTCGGGTGCGCCGCAGCGGGTGCAGACGCCATTCACAAACTTGTGGCCCAGTGCACCACTGATGATCTCCTCGTAGGTCTCGCCTTTATGGACGCCCTCGGTGACGCAGGTGTAGACCCGCTTGCCCGGGGTGGTGCAGGTGGGCTGTTCCGTAGCTTCCAGCTTGTACTGGAGGTTGCCGGTCACCATGCCGACCAGATCGCCGACCACCTCAACCGTGCCGTCTTCCTTCTTGTCTACCTTGGCGTTCTCCATCTCTTCGATCTTGCCGCCATCGGTCTTGATCTCGACATCTCCGATGATACCGTTTCCCTTTCCATCCCGCTTGCCCGGCATGGCGGTGACAAGGGTACCGCCCGTTTCAACACTCAGGCCAATCTTGCCACTCCTGCTAGTCTTGATGCTGCTGCCATTGGTGGCTTTGCCGTCGGCGCCCTCTGCCTTGCCGCCCAGCGCAGTTGTCGTGCCTCCCTTCACAGTAACTTGGTTACTATCACCATCATAGAAACTCGCATTGCCGCCGGTGGCCTTGCCCGAGCCCGACTTGGCATTGCCACCGATGAGCGTCGTCTCGCCGGCGGACACGATGCCGCCCTTCGCTCCCCAGAGAGCATCGCCTCCGGTAACAACGCCGCTTTTCGACTCTGCATTGCCGCCGATCGCCGTCAGCTTACCGCCTTTCTGGACCTCACAGCTGCCATTAAAACTTACGCTGATACCAGCACCACCCTGGGCACTTTTCTTCACAGTCTTATAATCGCCGCCAATCGCAATGACCTCGCTACCCTCTCCAACAACGAGCTTTCCCTTCATGAAGAGGCTAATGCCTGTGCCGCCACCTGTACTTGTATCCTCTCCAGGGTGCAGCTGGCCGCCGCCCTTTGCAGTGAGCTTCGAATTTTTGATGTTAACCTCATCGTTGGCAGATATGCCTGAGCCGCCGCCGCCGACACCGCCGGTGGCCGTAACCGTTGCATTCACCAGATCCAGCTTTCCACTAGTAGCACATATGCCAAAGGATCCGCCCTGAGTGCCCGAGCCGCCGGTGGTAGACAGAGAGGAGCCCTCCTTGCCCTGGATCGTCAGCTTGCCTTTACCAGATGTTATTCCTCTCGTCCCAAAATTGCCGCTGTTGCCGCCGGTCAGCTCATTCTTGCCCTCCAGCTCCAGCGTCACATCGCCGGTGCCCTCGATCTTCACAGCATCTTTGCCCGTATCCCCTGCATCCACCTTCAGGTTACGGAGGATGACCTTCAGGGGGCTGGCATAATCATTGATGATCTTCACCACATTGCGGGCGGCTTCCTGAGCCTTTTCGGTAAGGGTGGCGGGGGCGTTGGTGTCCCCGTAGGTCTTCTCCTCAGCGGGCTTTTTCTCCCCGGTCTCCTGCTCCGCAGCAGGCTTGGCGGCAGGCTTTGCGGCCTCCTTCTGGGCCTCGGGGTCATACTGGCCGTACTCGATCACCTGATCGGAGGTCTTTTCGTCCTGCTCCGGCTCCTGAGAGTCGGCGGGCTTCTCCTCAGTCTCCTTCTGCTGGGCCTGCTTCTCCTCGTCCTCCGGGGCCAGCAGCTCCAGAGAGCCGGGCTCCTGGGCCTGCTCCTCGGTCTCGCCGGACTTTTCAACCTCGGAGGTGTTTTCGCCGGACTTTTCAACCTCGGAGGTGTTTTCGCCGGACTTTTCAACCTCGGAGGTGTTCTCTTCCTCTGCGTTCAGGCTTTCGGTGGGCTTGGTGTTGGTGTTGTCGCCGGTGTTGTCGCCGGTGATGATGATGTCGTCTGTGCCGTCGCTATCCTCCTTGATGCCTTTTCCGGTCGTTTCCTTGGTGCCGTCCGTCTTGATGGTGACACTGTCGTCGCCGACCTTGATGGTCTTATTGCCACTTTTGTCCACCGAGACTACCACATTGCCCTGACTCACATCACAGATGTAAGCAGCCGAGGCCGGGGCAGCAACTGCCGACACTGCCATGCTCAGGGCCAGGACGGCCGCTGCCGTCCGCTTCATGTTTTTCCGTAACCGCATAATTTTTACCTCCTGTTTCGTGGTTTTTCCCTTTTTTTATTCTCCCCCCCCCCCCCCTATAGGTTTTTCAATAGATTTTGTCAACAATCTTTTGGGCAAATATTTGTCATTTCTCACAAAAAGGCCGCTGGACCACATCTTCCGTGCAGCGGCATGAGCGATTTGTCCATGGGCCGTTTTTTCCCGGGCAAAAAAACACCCGCCTCTCTCCCCCATCGGGCAGAAAAGCGGGTGCTGATTTTTTCAGGGTCGTGCTCCGGCTCAGGTATCCTGCAGCTCACCACGGCTTGCGGCCTTGAGGTAAGCGAAGATGAAGCCGTCGAGGTCGCCGTCCATGACAGCGTCCACGTTGCCGGTCTCATAGTTGGTGCGGTGGTCCTTGACCATGGTGTAGGGCATGAAGACGTAGGAGCGGATCTGGTGGCCCCATGCGATCTCGTTCTGGACGCCCTTGATGTCGTCGATCTTATCCATGTGCTGCTGCTTGGCGATCTGGTACAGCTTTGCCTTCAGCATCTCCATGGCGTAGTCGCGGTTCTGGAACTGGCTGCGCTGGGTCTGGCAGCTGACCACGATGCCGGTGGGCTTATGGATGAGTCGGACAGCGGAAGAAGTCTTGTTGATGTGCTGGCCGCCGGCACCGGAGGAGCGGTAGACCTGCATCTCGATGTCCTCGGGGCGGATGTCCACCTGGATGGTGTTGTCCAGCTCGGGCATGACTTCCAGCGAAGCAAAGCTGGTCTGACGGCGGGCGTTGGCGTCAAAGGGAGAGACGCGCACCAGACGGTGGACGCCGTTCTCGCTCTTGAGCAGGCCGTAGGCGTTGGCACCCTTGACCATCATGGAAGCACTCTTCATGCCGGCCTCGTCGCCGTCCTGATAATCCAGCACCTCGACGGTCATGCCGTGAGCCTGCGCCCACTTGTTGTACATCCGGTAGAGCATCTCGGCCCAGTCCTGTGCCTCGGTGCCGCCGGTGCCTGCGTGGAAGGTCAGGATGGCGTTGCTGTGGTCGTACTCACCGTTCAGCATGGTCATCAGCTGCAGCTCGTCCACAGCCTTGCCCACGGCGTTGACGGCCTCTTCGGCCTCCGGCACCATCTCGGGGTCGTACTCCTCGTCCAGCATGACCAGCATGGTCTCGGCGTCATCGTACAGGCCCTGCAGCTTCTCGAAGCGGGTCAGCTTGCCCTTCAGGTCGCCCACCTCGTCGAAGACCTTCTTGCTCAGCTCAGCGTCGTCGTAGAAGCCGGGGCGGGACATGGTGTGCTCCAGCTCCTGCACGCGCTTGCGGGAAGCGTCGATGGCCAGCGCCTCCTCCAAGTCCTTTACAGCGGTGTGGTATTCAGCCAGCTGTACTTTCAGTTCATCAGTGGTGATCATCGTTTTATTCCTCTCGTCTCAAAGAACAGGAGCAGCCTCTTCATCATCAGCCACGCACACGGGCAGGCCCGTCTTAGTACAACCTCTCAGTCTCGCTGACGCTCGACAGCTCCCCTAGTAGGGGAGCCTCTGGCGAAACCGTTCACTTTGCGGGGACTGCCAAAGCCTCCCCTACCAGGGGAGGTGGCACGCCGTAGGCGTGACGGAGAGGTTGTACGAAGGAAAGCCTGCCCGAGGACTCGGCCAATGACGGAGAGATTTACTCCCAAAAGATACAGTTTATACACAGATACTTCATTAGTATACCCAGAATCCATGATAAAGTAAAGAGGAAAAAATACCATTGTGCTGGAAATTTGAAGATTTCCGCCTTTTCTTTTCCGCATTTTAAGTGTATAATACTGATAAACTACCCTATTCATTGGAGGATGTTATGCCAAAATACTATGGCTGTCCGTGTGAGGGCTGCGGCAAGCCCCTCACACTTCAGGATGACATCGTGGTCTGCCCCGACTGCGGCGCACCTTATCACCGCGTCTGCTACGAGAAGCTGAGCCAGTGCATCCACCGCCCCGCCCACGCCGCCGGTTACGAGTGGAAGTTCCCCTACGAGGAGAGCCAGCTCCGCACCTGTCCGTCCTGCGGCGAGCGCACCCTGCGGGATGAGGAAACCTGCCGCTGCTGCGGTGCTGTGCTGCCCCCCGAGAGGCAGGAGCCTCCTTCTTCCCGCGGCAGCGATGAAGAGACTTTTGACTACTCCCAGATGTACCGTCAGTTCGGCGCTTCCGCCGACCCGGAGAAGGAGTTTTTTGAGGACGCCTTCGGCAAAGAAGCCAAGATGGACGGCATCGCCCGTCAGGACTGGCTGGACTATATCGGCCCCGCCGCCCCCGCTTACCTCGCCGCTTACAGCCGGATGCAGCTCCAGAAGAGCAAGGTATCCATGAGCTTTTCGGCTCTGCTGTTCGGCCCCTTCTACTTCTTCTACCGCAAGGCGTGGAAGCCGGCCTTCGGCTTTCTGGCCGCTGAACTTCTGCTGGCAGCGCCCACCTTTATCGAGATGCTGCAGCTCTCCGGCAGCGCCCTCGCCCCCGCTATGAGCGCTTCCGCTCTGACGGTATTTGCCCGGGTCTGCTCTGTCCTCAGCTTCGTGCTGATGCTGGTGCGCGGTATGTACGGCAAGTGGCTCTACCGCAAAAGCGCCGCCGACCACATCCGCCGCATCCAGTCCGAGTTTCCCGACGCCCAGCAGCGTCAGGCCGTGCTCCGCGCCCAGGGAGGCGTCAGCCTTGGGGCCGTGCTGCTGTGTATGCTGCTGCTGATGGTGGGGGGCAGCGCCTTTACCCTGCTGCTGGGCCCCGATCTGCAGGCTCTGCTTACTGCTCTTGCCGGCTGAGGCACCCTCAGCCGAGACTATAAACCAAAGGAGTCTGAATCATGAAAAAGATCACCAAGGCGGTCATTCCGGCAGCAGGTCTTGGCACCCGGGTGCTGCCCGCCACCAAGGCGATGCCCAAAGGAATGCTCCCCCTCGTGGACAAACCCGCCATCCAGTATCTGGTGGAGGAGGCTGTCCGCTCCGGCATCACCGACATCCTTATCATCGTGAGCCGCAATCAGGACATCATCCAGGACCACTTTGACCGCAGCCCTGAGCTGGAAGCAAAACTTGCCGCTCCCGGCAAGGAGAAGATGCTGGAAGAGTGCCTCGGCATCTCTGATCTGGCCAACATCTTCTTCGTCCGCCAGCAGCAGACCCTCGGCCTCGGCCACGCTGTCAGCATGGCCAAGCCCTTCACCGGCGACGACCCCTTCGTGGTCATCTACGGTGACGACGTCATCTGGGGCGAGGACCCGGTCTGCGCCCAGCTCATCCGTGCCTACGAGGAGTTCGGCCGTCCGGCTGCCGGCGTGTCCGCCGTGCCTTGGGCCGACGTGAGCCGTTATTGCAGCCTCAAGACCACCCCCATCCATGACAATTACTTCTTTGTGGACGATATGATCGAGAAGCCCAAGAAGGGTCAGGAGTTCAGCAACTACTCCATTCTGGGCCGTGTGCTGCTGACCCCGGAGATCTATGACATCCTCGCCAGGACCAAGCCCGGTGCCGGCGGCGAGATCCAGCTGACCGACGCCATGGCCGAGTATGCCCGCAGCTACGGCGGCATGACGGCTGTGGAGTTCACCGGCAAGCACTACGACATGGGCAACAAGCTCAAGGTCGCTGAGGCACAGGTAGAGCTGGCCCTGCAGCACCCCGAGATCGGCGAGGCGTTCCGCGCCTACCTGAAAGAGTTCTGCAAGACGCTGTAACTTATCAAGCGAAAAGAGCTTCGGGAGATCCCGAAGTTCTTTTCTATGCCTCTGAATGACAACCAAAAAGCGCCCTCACCTTGTCATCGGTGAGGGCGCTTTGCTGATCGCTGATTATTTTGATTGGGTTGATTATCTCAGATTAGTCGCTGACGTAGGGCATCAGAGCAACGTGACGAGCACGCTTGATAGCCACGGTCAGTGCGCGCTGATGGAAAGCGCAGGTGCCGGTAACACGGCGGGGAATGATCTTTGCACGCTCAGAGACGTACTTACGCAGACGGGGAACGTCCTTGTAATCGATGGTGTCGATGCGATCGACACAGAAGCTGCAAACCTTCTTGCGGCCGCGACGCATGGGGCGTGCGGGACGAGAGCCTTCGGTTCTTTCAAAAGCCATTGCTTATTACCTCCTGTTGGATTTTTACGGTTAAAACACCGGTTCGGGAATCAGAACGGCAGGTCGTCGCTGTCGTCGATGACGGCGAAGTCATCTGCATTGCCGGCAGAATAGCTGGGAGCTGCCTCCACAGCAGCCGGACGGGCAGGGGCTGCGTTCTGGTAGGACGGAGCAGCATTCTGATAGCTGCCGCCGCCCTGATTGCTGCCATTCGATTTGGAGCCAGCAAAGTTGACGTTGTTTGCCACGACCTCCACAGCGGTGCGGTTGTTTCCGTTCTTGTCCTGATACTGGCGGGTCTGGAGACTGCCTTCGATGGCGATCAGACTGCCCTTCTGGAAATACTTGGAGACGAACTCTGCCTGCTGGCGCCATGCAACGATGTCGATGAAATCGGCCTGACGCTGCTCGCCCTGACGGGCAAAGTTGCGGTCACACGCAATGCGGAAGCTGCACACATTGGTGCCGCTCTGGGTGGTGCGAAGCTCGGGATCCGCCACGAGACGGCCCATGATCGCTACAACATTCAACATAATCCGGACTCCTTTTTCGTCACGAAAAGATTACTCCTCGTGGGCAACGATCAGGCTGCGCATAACGCCCTCAGTGATCTTGTACACACGGTCGAGCTCAGCGGGGAAGCTGGGGTCAGCAGTGAAGTTGATCACGGTGTAGACGCCTTCCTCCTCATCGTTGATGGGGTAGGCCAGACGGCGCTTGCCCCACTCATCGATGGAATCGATGGTACCGTTAGCCTCGATCAGGGACTTGAACTTACCGATGAGAGCGGAAGAAGCCTCCTCGTCGAGAGCAGCGCTGGTAATCAGCATGGTTTCGTACTTTGCCATTTTGTAGCACCTCCTTTTGGACTTAAGGGCCTCAAGAATATGAGGCCAAGGGTACACAGCCGGCGCGGCGTCGCGCGGACTGTGCGGCGTGTCTGTTCAGACAGCAACTTATTATAGCAAGCCCCGCAAAAATTGTCAAGCCCTCCCGCAGGATTTTTTTCGTATTTTTGAGCGCATGACAGCAAAATCTCCCCCATCATTCTTTTTATGCTTTTCCAGTATATCCGTCATATCTCTTTTATATGGCATCCTTCGTCATTTCCAAGTCAGTTTTCCTTTGCATTTCGCCGAAAGATGGACTATAATAAAAGATGTGCTTCTCCCCTTCTGTCTTTGTGCGCGGCGCATGGCAGGGTTTACGGGGGAGCGAAACGACTGCTAACGTCAAAGGAAGGATCATTTATGTATTCCATTTTTCGGAATCTCGCCCTCATCCTCATCAGCGCCAAGTTCTTTGCGCTGCTCGCCCGCAAATGCCGGGCGCCGCAGGTGGTGGGTGAGATCATCGCGGGCCTCGTCATCGGGCCCTGTCTGCTGAATCTCGTGCAGCCCAGCGACTCCATCGCCATTTTTGCTGAGATCGGTGTCGTGCTGCTGATGTTCACCACCGGCCTCGGCACCAACCTTCAGGAACTGATGCGGGCCGGCCCCATCGCCACCCTCATCGCCTGCGTGGGCGTGGCCGTGCCTCTGGCTGGCGGCACCCTGCTCTACAGCCTGTTCTACGGCTTTTCGGCGCTGGGCAGCCCGGAGTTTTATCGGGCGCTCTTCATCGGCACCATCATGACAGCCACCAGCGTCTCCATCACCGTGGCCACCCTGCAGGAGCTGGGCAAGCTCAAGAGCTTCCTCGGCACCACCATCGTCAGCGCAGCCGTCATTGATGATGTCATCGGCATCGTGGTGCTCACCTGTGTGCTGGGTGCCAGCGGCGGCACAGACACCAGCCTCGTTGATGTGCTGATGGACACCGTCCTCTTCTTCATCGCAGCCATCGTCATCGGCCTCATCATCCACAAGGCCATGCTCTGGCTGGACCATCGCAACCCCCACACCCAGCGCATCACCATCGTCAGCCTCGCCTTCTGCTTTGCGATGGCCTACATCGCGGAGCAGTATTTCGGCATCGCGGACATCACGGGTGCTTACATTGCCGGCATCGTGCTCTGCTCCCTTGAGGATGCGTCCTACATCGAGCGCCGGGTGGACATCAGCAGCTACACCCTCTTCGCCCCCGTCTTCTTCGCCAGCATCGGCCTGAAGACCGACATCAGCGGCCTGACACCCACCATCCTGCTGTTCAGCGCCTGCTTCGTGGTGGTGGCCCTGCTCACCAAGATCATCGGCTGCGGCCTCGCCGCGAAGGCCTGCCGCTTCAACTGGTCGGACTCCCTCAAGGTGGGCGTCGGCATGATGACCCGCGGCGAAGTGGCCCTCATCGTGGCCCAGAAGGGCCTCGGGGTCGGTGTGGTGGACCCTGTCTACTTCACCGCCGTCATCCTGCTCATCGTCGTGTCCTCTATCGTGACGCCGCTGGCGCTGAAGGGGCTGTTTGCGAAGGGTTAAGCTTCACCCGGAAGCTTTCCCTCTCTTCCCTCAAGGCAAGGTCGTCCTCTGTCCAACCTCTCAGTCTGCTTCGCAGACAGCTCCCCTTGTAGGGGAGCCTCTGGCGAAGAGGGAAAGCTTTGCGGTATGCCAAAGCCTCCCCTCGGTAGGGGAGGTGGCATCGCGCAGCGATGACGGAGAGGTTTTCACCAGAACGCCCCCTCTTCCGACTGGAAGAGGGGGCGTTCTGTTTATCTTACTGATTTTTTTCTAAAACTCAGACCACCTGAATGCGGCCTGCGCCATACGGATTCTCGTAGTTCAGCAGGTAGCCCGGATAGCTTGCCAGCGGGCTGTTGGCACTGCTCAGAACAGGCATATCGTTCACAGCGTCGAAGATCATGGCGTAGGTGGACATGACGAGGTAGTCCTCAGAGACATAGTCCTTGATGAGCTCTGCGCCGTCGAACATGGCGAAGCCATCGCCCAGATTGCGCAGGGTGTAGTTCATGCCGGCCAGCGCATAGGTGCGGTTCAGGTCCAGCGGCTCGTAAGCGCCGGTCTTCTTGTTGTAGATGCGCACGTTCTGGACGCGGGGCGTGCCGGTGGCGCTGCCCATCCAGACATTCTTGTCGTCGGTGGGGACGGTGTTGGGGATGTCGGTGTGGATCTCGTAGGTCGCACCGGCAACATGCAGGAAGCCGCCGTTCTCCTTGCCCTCCGGGCCGACGAAGCGGGCGCCGAATTCCAGAGCATCCTGGATCTGCTTGCCGGTAACAGACATCAGGCAGGCCACGTTGCCGAAGGGGCTGACCTGCTTGCAGGTCTTGAAGGTCCACTTGCCGGCGTCCACATCGGTGCGGATGCCGCCGCCGTTCATCATAGCGATGTCGCAGTCCAGCTGCTCGACCTCGTTGAAGTAAGTATAGATGCCGTCGGCCACGAAGTCGCCGAGGTTGGTCTCACCCATACGGATGCGGCGCTTGCCGGTAGCGGGGTCGTTGATGTAGAATTTGATGTCCGTGGTGGCGATCTGCTCGCCCAGCATAGCGTCCACATCGTTGATCCAGGCTTCTGCGGTAGCGGCCACAGCGGCGTCGGAGACATCAGCGGTGGAGATGAGCTCGGTGGTGATCGCGCCGTCCTCGGCGATGGTCATCTTACCGACGTTTGCCAGATACGAGCCGGTCTGGGTCAGGGTGACAGCCTTGCCGGCTGCATCGTAGACCTGTTTGTTCTCCATGACGGTGTGAGAGTGGCCGTCGATGAAAGCGTCAAAGCCGGTGGTGTTGGCAATGACTTCCTCACTGGTCCAGGGAGAGGAGGACGGGTCAACGCCCAGATGGCCCAGACCGATGATGATGTCTGCGCCCAGGGTCTTGGCCTTGTCGATGGCCTTCTGGACGGCGTCGTACAGCTTCCTGCCGTCGTCACCGCCCAGGATGTCGTAGATGTACTTGGTCTGCTTGGCGTTCATGAAGTAAGCAGGAGTGGACTTCGTGAAGGACTCGGGGGTCGTGATGCCCACGAATGCGATCCACTTGCCGCCTGCGGGGAACAGCTTGACAGCGGGCAGGACGCGCAGGCCGGTGCGCAGGTCCACCCAGTTGCAGGAGACATAGGGGAAGTCCGCTTCCTTGATGATGGCCTTTGCGCGGGCCATGCCGTAGTCGAACTCGTGGTTGCCCAGAGTAGCGATGTCGTAGCCAGCCTCGTTCATCAGCTCGATGATGGTAGCGCCGTTGTCCATGGAGCCGTAGGCAGTACCCTGAATATGGTCGCCAGCGTCCACCAGCAGGACGGGCTTGCCCTCATCCACGTAGCCCTGCTTCATGGCAGCGATAGCGGCATAGGTCAGTTTGGGAGACTTGTTGTCGATGTAGGTGTGGACGTCGTTGGTGTACAGGATGGTGACAGCGGCATCCTTGCCCGTCAGGAAACCGGCCGAAGCCTGAGGAACGGCAGCAGCCATGGCGGAGGCAGCGGCGGTGACACCGGCAGCCTTCAGGAAATTGCGGCGAGAAATAAAGTGTTTCACGAAAAAGAACCTCCTTTATGTTCCAGACCAGTTTTTGCGGCACAGCCTCTCTTCCGCTGTGCCGCATTCTTTGTTTTAAGCTTACCACAGAACCGCCGAAAGAGCAAGCACAAAGATGGTCATTCTGCATAATAGTTTTCTTTATCAGTACGACTTTTTATGAAATCTCGCGCAAATCAGCACAAAAGACCGGGCCGCTGCTTCCTGCCTCAGGCTTGCAGCGACCCGGTCTTCCGGTTATGGAGGGATCAAAAATGGAGTGTTATTGTCAGATAGCGTGATACTGGCGAAGGAACTTCTCGAGGTCGGTGCCTTCGATCTTCTTCAGCGCCTCCTTCAGGGCGATGCGGCCCATAAGGGGCAGCTCCATGTCCGTGAGCTTCCGGCCATCCCGCAGCTTCACCGAGGCATCCACCAGCGCCCGGACGTCATAGGTGCTGCCCCAGACCTCCGGCACGCCCCGGTCGATGTTCAGCAGCCGGTACACCGCCTCCATGCCGGTTCGCATGGAGTATTCGGTGGTGAAGATGGTGTCCCGGCCGGTCTCGGCGAACTGACCGAGGAAGGCAAAGTTCACCGCATCCTTCGGCACGATGTCGGGGCGGTCGCCCTTCGCGCGGGGCATGAAGAAGGCGTCGATATAGGGCATCATGACCGGCACGGTGTTGGCGCTGTGCTCGGCAAGCTCTGCGATGTCCTCCACCGGCACACCCAGATGGTAGAGCCACTCCATGCAGATCTCCCGGCCGGTGCAGTCCCGCATGGGCTTTTTGACGTAATCGCCGGGCCTATCGCTGAACAGGCCGTACACCCAGACGCAGAGCTGATCTTTGGGCTGTGCGCGGAACTGCTGCTGGCGGTTCAGGGTCCAGCTCATGAGCCACTTAGAGTCCTTCACGGTGACGATGCCGCCGGTGACGGTGCGGCCGCTGAAGGGGTCGCGCTTGCAGATCTTCTGGATATACTGGGGGATCTTCTCATCCAGCGTCGTGATGGTGGCGCTTTCCCAGTTGGTCAGCTCCGGCTGGCTGCAGAACTTTTCCGGGTGGCCGAAGGAGTCGTCCAGCGCGGCGATGCGCTTCCAGAGGTCCCAGCCGTTGCCCGGCTTGATGGTGGGGTCGAAGCCCGCGGCCTTGTTCTGTGCGCCGACGGTGCAGCTCTCCACGCAGCCGCCGTTGGTGATAAAGAGCAGGTCGTCCTCGGTGAGGTCGATGGTCTCCACCGCGCCCTTGTGGTCTACCGTGATGCCCGCCGCCTGCTTTTTGCCCAGTTCGAGGCTGAACTGGACGTCCACGACCTTTGTGTCGTAGTAGAACTGGACGCCGTGGTCTTTCAGGTAGGTGACCATGGGCAGGATGATGGACTCGTACTGGTTATACCGGGTGAAGCGGAGGGCCGTGAAGTCGGGCAGACCGCCGATGTGGTGGATATACCGCTTGAGGTAGAGCTTCATCTCCAGGGCGCTGTGCCAGTTCTCGAAAGCGAACATGGTGCGCCAGTAGAGCCAGAAGTTGGAGTTGAGCACCTCATCGTCAAAAAAGTCGGTGATCTTTTTGTCCTCAAGCTGCTCGTCGGGGGTAAAGAAGAGCTTCATGATCTCCATGGCTCCCTTATCCGACAGGCCGAACTTGCCGTCGGTGTGGGCGTCCTCGCCCCGGTTCACGGTAGCGCGGCAGAGGGAGTAGTTGGGGTCGGCCTTGTTCAGCCAGTAATACTCATCCAGCACACTGGCCCCCTCGGTCTCCAGCGAGGGGATGGAGCGGAGCAGATCCCACATGACCTCGAAGTGGTTGTCCATCTCACGGCCGCCCCGCATCACATAGCCCACGTCGTACTTGTAGCCGTCGCAGGCACCGCCGGGCAGGGGGTCTTTTTCAAAAACGTGTACCCTCTCCCCCTTCATCTGGCCGTCGCGTACCAGATAGCAGGCTGCCGTCAGGGCCGCCAGGCCGCTGCCGATGATATAAGCCGATTTGCGATCCACGCCTTCGGGCTTGCGGGGCCTCGCAAAGGCTTCGTAATTGCCACTGGAATAATACATAGACGTGACCTCCATTTTATTCTGTGCCGGCAGCACGTTCGGCCCCGGCTTGTTCGGTTCTGGCATCAGTATACCCCGCCGCTTCCTGCCCTACAACAAACAAAATCCCCCAACTGCCGCAATTTTTGGCAAATGGGCAGGTTTGCATAGAAAAAAATCCGCCCCCGGTGTACCGGAGACGGATAAAAAGTTTTATGATGACTCAGAATGTCAGCCGCATCTGATGCCAGACCACATCGCCGTGGGTGGAGACGGAAACGCCCTCATCCACGAAGCCGAACTGCGCATAAAAGCCGATGAGCCGTTCCTTGCAGGTGAGCACGATGCCCTTGCGCCCGGCGGCTTTCGCGTCGGCGCAGACCTGACGCAGAACACGGGACGCACAGCCTTCGTGCCGATGGGCCGGGGCGGTGACGACGCTGAATATCATCTGCCACCCACCCTTCGGCGTGTGGAGATGGGGGTCATCGTACATCTCATCGGTGAGGTCGGGCATATCGGTGACGAAGCCGTTGACGAAAGCTTTCACCTCGCCGCCCTCGTCCAGCAGCCAGAAACAGTCCGGATAGACGGCCACACGCCCGGCGATGCTCTGCCGGGATGCCCCCTCTGCGGGCGGGTAGGACGCAGCTTCGATGTCGGCCAGTGTGTCCACATCAGCGGGCAGTGCATGACGGATGCTCATGTTCTCCCCTCCTCAGGCTTTGGCGGCGGGAGCCACCTCAAAGTCGATCTTGCCCAGATTGACGTCGGCGCGGACGATGGTGATCATCATCTTGTCGCCGAGGCTCCAGGTCTTGCCGGAAGCGGGGTCGGTCAGGCGGACACCCTCGGTCAGGCTGGTGCCGGAGGGAGTCAGGCTGGAAGCAGGCACAAAGCCCTCCACGCCGTTGTCCAGCTCGATGAAGAGGCCGCGCTGGGTCACGCCGGAGATGGTACCCTCGTAGCACTCGCCCAGATGGCGGCGGGCATACTCAGCCTTGTAGCAGTCTTCGGCCTTCCGCTCGATCTGCATGGCGATGACCTCACGCTCGCTGGACTGCTTGGAGGCGCGCTCTGCGAAATCGGTGTAGCGGAGGATCATGGTCTCCTTCTCGGTACCCTTGAGCATATCGGTCATGATGCGATGGATGGCCAGATCGGGGTAACGGCGGATGGGGCTGGTGAAGTGGGCGTAATCCTTCAGCACCAGACCGTAGTGGCCCTTGGGCTTCTCTTCGTAGAGAGCCTTGGACATGCAGCGAAGCATACCGGTGTTGATGATCTGCTCATAGGGGGTGCCGCGCACACCCTCGAGGATGGCGCTCAGCTCCTTGGGAGTGGGAACGTCCTTGGCGAAGTGGTCGTTGATGCCGCAGGCCTGCAGCAGAGCGTGCAGACGCTCCAGCTTCTCGGCGTTGGGCTCTTCATGGACGCGGTAGACGAAGGGGATCTGCTTGACGCGGGCAAAGTGGGCAGCGCACTGGTTGGCCAGCAGCATGAACTCCTCGATCATGCTCTCGCTCTCGCCGGAAGTGCGCTTCTTGACGTCGATACAGCGGCCATTCTCGTCGAGGATGAGCTTGACTTCGCCGCTCTCGATGTCCATGCAGCCGCGCTCCTTGCGCAGACGGGCGCGGTGGCCGTACAGCTCCTTCATAGCGGGCAGCTGGTCGATGACATCGGCATACTTTGCCTTGATCTCGGCGTCGGCAGTACCGGCCAGCAGGGCGTTGATCTCAGAGTAGACACCCTTGACGCGGCTGCGGATGATGGACTTGACGAAGCGGTAATCCGTCAGATTCCCCTCCTTGTCCAGACGCATCAGGCAGGAGAAAGCCAGACGCAGCTCGTTCTCGTTCAGGCTGCAGATGCCGTTGGACAGGGCCTTGGGCAGCATCGGAACGACCTGATCTGCATAATAGACGCTGGTTGCGCGGCTGAACGCCTCGTTGTCCAGCTCGGTGCCGGGCTTGACGTAGTTGGAGACGTCTGCGATGTGGACGCCCAGCTCAAAGCCGCCGTCAGAGGTGCGGGTCAGGCTGATAGCGTCGTCGATGTCCTTGGTCTCGGCGCTGTCGATGGTGAAGATGGGCAGGGCGCGCAGGTCCATGCGGCCCTCGCAGTCCTTCTCAGAGACCTCTGCGCCCTCGAAATTCTTGGCCTCATCCCGCACTTTATCCGGGAAGCGGGTGCGGATGTCCTTTGCGTAAAGCAGAGCCTTGGCGCAGCGCTTGGCCTCGTCGGAGCTGCCGAAGCGCATGGCGACGCCCACGCGGTGATCTTCCTGACGGTTGCCGCGGTTCAGGATCTCGACGGCTACCTTGTCGCCATCCTTTGCGCCGCCCTCGCAGTCGCGGGCCAGCGGCATGGTGATGGCCGGGCAGTCGTCCGGCACGAAGCGCAGACGGCCCTCGACCCGGCGCACAGTGCCGACCAGGTCGTTCTTCTCGGTCAGGATGGCGAGGATCGCGCCCTCGTCGCTGCCCTCCACACGGGGATGCTCGAACTTCTCCACCAGCACGTCGTCGCCGGGCATTGCGCCCTTGGTGAAGCGGCCGGGGATGAAGATGTCGCTGGTGCCGTCCTCCAGCATGACGAAGGCAAAGTTCTTGCCCAGCTTGACCACCTTGCACAGCAGAGCCTTGTCGGCACGGCCGGAGCGGACGGTAAAGAACACGCCCTGACGCTGGCAGACGACAGCCTCTCGCACCAGTTCGTCCAGAGCTTCCATCACCTTGCGGTCTGCGCCGCGCTCGCCGCCGAACTTCTGCTTCAGTTCTTTGACGGTGCAGGGCTGGTTCTGGATGGCGTGTTCGATCTTATCGCGCATTGACATAAATTTTCTTTCTCCTTAACTACCATAGCCCGCCCTCCACCGGGGCGCGGCTTCTTCCCTCTTATCTCTTTTATAACAACATATAGACACAAAAACAGCCCCGCTTTCATCACGGGGCTGCGGGCGCATACTCAGGCCAGACGGCTTGCGAACACGCAGGCCAGGATGGCCACCACAAAGAAGATGATACCGGCGATGCGGGTCACCTTTGCCAGCATCTGGTCCGCAGGGGTCAGACGGGTGTTGTTTGCGCCGTAAGCGCTGCCGTTGATGGCACCAGCCAGACCCTGACCGTGGGTATGCTGCATCAAGGTGAGGGCAAAGATGACCACCGAGACGACGAGCAGAATGACGCCGCCGACGATTTCAATGACTGCCATGGATGAAAACGCTCCTTTTATTGTTAAATTTGGATAACAAACATACAAATACAATTATATAGTAACATACCTCGGCCAAAAAAGCAAGCAGAAAAGCAAAACCATTCACTCCCCGGCGCTCAGTGCGTCGCACAGGCGGGCAAAGACGGCTGCGCTGGACACCTCCGGCTCTGTCTGGGCGTCCTGCATCACCACGATGGTCCAGCGGGGCTTTTCTGCCGGGTAAAAACCGGCGAACCAGTAGTTTTTCAGCTCTTCGCCGTCCCGGAACTGGCCGGTCTGGGCGGTGCCGGTCTTTCCGGCGGCAGTCCCCTCGGAGGGGGCGGCCTGCCGGCCCGTTCCCTCTGCCACGACGCCTGCCAGCAGCTCCTGCAGTTTTTCCGCCGTCTGCACCGCGAACACCCGCCGGGACGAGCCATGTGCCAGCGGCGTGAGCTCTTCGCCCGTCGTCTCGTCCACGGTACACTCCACGAAAAGCGGGGTGTGATAGACGCCGCCCGCCGCAATGGTGTTCATCATCCCGGCCACCTGCAAAGGCGTCGCCAGAAGCTTCCCCTGTCCGAAGCAGAAGTTGGCAAACTGCCCCTCGTTTTCGAGTGTCTCTGCTTCGGGCAGAACGCCAGAAGCTGACCGGAGGCCGTCTGCAATGTCCTGTCCCTTCCCGAAGCCCAGCGCTGCCGCCATCTGCCGGACACGCTCCGGCCCCAATTTCCGCCCCAGCTCGATAAAGTAGCCGTTGCAGCTCTTTTCCAGAGCGCCGTCCAGCCCCACGAGGCCGTGAGGCACGCTTCCGGCACAGCGGTAGACCTGACCGTTCAGGGCGTCGTAGCCGGGACACTCCCGGGTGAAGTCCCCTTCTCCGGCTTCCAGCGCCGCTGCGGCCAGCACCGGCTTGAAGACCGAGCCCACCGCATAGGCCGAAAAAGCACGGTTCAGAAGCGGGCTGTCCGGAGCCGTCAGGCTCTCGCCCACATTGGCCGCATCAAAACCCGGCAGGCTCACGCAGGCCCGCACCTTGCCGCTGGTTACATCTATAATAAGGATGCACCCGGTGGCCATGCTCTCCGCTGCCACCCCTTCTGCGGCCCTCTGGATGCTGCGGGAGAGGGTCAGCCGCACACCCTGCGGGGCAGAGTCTGCTTTTTCTAAAATCGGCTCACTGCCCCGCTGCAGCCGCCCCTGCGCTGTGACCGCACAGTGCAGTGTATCCCGCTCGCCGGTGTAAAGGACATCGTCCAGCGCAACCTCTAGGCCCGCTGCGCCGTGGCCCTCGCTGTCCAGGTAGCCGATGAGCTGTTCTGCCAGCGGGGCAGCGGCATACCGCCGGGGAACAGCATAGCACCGCACGCCCAGCCCGCTTACATCCTGCACCACGTCCAGCAGAAAGGGTCGGGAAGTATTCCGCTCCCGGTAAAGCCTGGCCTGCCCGTCGGCGTCCGCATAGGGGTAGAGCCGCGCGTAGCTGCCCTCACCCGGGAAGCAGAGGGCCAGCCAGCTCTGGGAAAGCCCCGTCAGCGGCAGACCGTTGCAGTCGTAAAAGTTTCCCCGCGCCGCAGGCAGGCGGAGGACCGCTTCGCTCTGCGCCTCCGCCCGCACGGCGTAGTCCGTGTTCGAGCAGAGCCAGTACAACCGGCAGACCACCGCCGCAAACCCCAGCAGCAGCGCCCCGTACAGCGCAAGCACTCTCCGGCCCGACATAAAAAGCCCCCCTTCCCTGCCCGGTAGTATGGGCAGAAAAGGGGGTCGGTACACAAAAGAGGCAGAGCCTCCGAAGAAGCTCTGCCTCAAATACTGAAACAGTATGCGCGTTTTGGGAAAGGCTGCGGCTTAGTACATGCCGCCCTTCCAAACCACATTTTTGGAGCCGGATCATGCGTGTCCGGAAACGTAGACTTTTGTAGAATTATCAAGGTCTCAAGCCGATTTTTCCAGATTCTACGTTTTTGCACGATCCACGCATTTCTACACAAATCTACACCACTTACCGGGTGATTGGCGTAAGTTTTGGCGTAAGCAATTCCGCTTCATGCGTCGAAAATCACAGGTTGCCGGCGACCTGTTCAAAGGCTCTTTCAACCGATTCAAAGCTGCTGTGCGTGTAGACATCCAGCGTCACACTGGCATTGGAGTGTCCCATCAGGTATTGCAGGCTCTTCACATCCAGCCCTGCCTGCTGAACATTGGTGCAGAAGGTGTGGCGCAGCACATGGGGCGTGATTTTCGGTACAGGTTTTCCGTATGCAGTTTCAAACTTGCCCTGCACGCCACGCATATAGTTTTCCAAGTGCATTGCCACCTTCGGCATTCCGGACTTGTCCAGAAAGAGAAATCCGCTGCAGCCATCCACCAGTGCTTCTACCTTTGTGGATGCTCTGGCTTTTACTACACGCCGCAATGCTGCACAAACGGTATCTGTCATGGGAACATTGCGGATACCGCTTTTGGTTTTCGGCGGTGTGACAAAGTAGGGCTTTTCAGCCGTCCGGCAAAGCTGCCGCCGCACATGGATACAATGCCGCTCAAAGTCGATATCTGCTCGTGTCAGGCCATACAACTCGCTCACCCGCAAGCCGGTTCCCATAAGAATGACGATATCATCATAATAGTTGCCGCCGTAGTCCTGAACGAATTGCAGATATTTCTCCTGCTGTTCTCTGGTCAGGGCATTGCGCACATAAGCGTCCTTCGGCACAACATCCGACAGCTTGAACTTGAATGGATTCTTGCGGATGATGTCATCCTCCACCGCCATCTCAAACGCCGGTCTGACAACGCTTTGCAGAATTCCTATGGTGTTTTGCTTGAAGCCGCTGTCATGCAGAAACACAAACCAGCCTTTTGCATCGGACAATTTTACCGTCTTGATGGCTTTTTGCCCGAAGGGGTCGGCATGGATCCGCTTGACCGCCGTGTTGTACGAGCGCAACGAATTGGGCTTCAACCCACGTTTCAGATTCATATAACGGTCAACCAGATCAGCCACCGTCATCTCTCCGGCGGCGTAGTCGATGCCATCTGCCAGATCTCTCCGTAATTCTTCCTCTTTCTTCCGCAGCTCTGTCAGGGATTTGGCGTAAATACAGCGCCGCTTCTTGTGGATATCGGTATAACGATAGTCGTAGGTGCCATTTGCTCTCTGGCTTTCGCCATCCTTCAAAACACGGCCCTTGCTATCCTTGCGCTTTTCAGGCATTTAGAAGCTCCTTTCTGTGAAAAGCGCATCTATAAGGTCAGTGTCAGTATAACACATCAACCATGCGATTTCCACCCGCAGCGAATGAGAAAAGGACGGTTTCACATTTGCAGCCTTTGGCAGCCTCTCAAATAGAATATGCTTGCTCGACAAAGCAATCGAACAGGCGACGTTTAATCAGACGCTTGTTTCCCACCCAAAGGACGAATTTGCATTTATCTTCATTCGTAATTTCACGCAGTTTGTTGATGCCAATGCCAGAGTAAGCCGCAGCTTCTTCCAGCGTCAGATTGCTCTTTTCCCAAATCGGGACATCCTTCATAGGCAGACCTCCAATTCCTTGTAACCGAACGCCTGTAACCGGGCAGGAAA
>ERZ772969.408-NODE-408-length-40625-cov-26.374316_pt1 | contig 40625 bp, 48 predicted proteins | sample MGYA00511676_ERZ772969 | MGnify/ENA primary metagenome ERZ772969 (study PRJEB29015, sample SAMEA2737651) | human gut metagenome | biome: human gut; feature: human-associated habitat; material: faeces | place: China | collected 2012 ... | reverse complement strand
TAAACGATTTTGACAGCAGTTTTGGCTACCGCAATCTGCGCATCCATAAGTCTGCTATTTGTGAACCTTTGCAGGGGGAAAACGCCTGGAGTTACGCAGAAAAGCTGAAACTGGCGATTTCCAGTATCCGCAACCATATGTTCTCAGAGTTTATTTTCTGTGATGATGCGAAACTCAACGAAATAGAAGAGAATATCTGGATTGCGCGTAATATTCGCCATGCAATGGAAATTGGCGAACTATTCCTCGTCTATCAACCGATCGTTGATATTAACACCCGCGCCATTCTGGGCGCGGAGGCGTTGTGCCGTTGGGTGTCTGCGGAGCGGGGGATCATTTCACCGCTGAAGTTCATTACCATTGCTGAAGATATCGGGTTTATCAATGAGCTGGGTTATCAGATTATTAAAACGGCAATGGGTGAATTCAGACATTTTAGTCAGCGTGCATCGCTGAAGGATGATTTCTTACTGCATATTAATGTTTCGCCCTGGCAGTTAAACGAACCACACTTTCATGAGCGTTTTACCACCATCATGAAAGAAAATGGCCTGAAGGCGAACAGCCTCTGTGTTGAGATCACTGAAACCGTGATCGAGCGAATTAATGAACATTTTTATCTCAATATTGAACAACTGCGTAAACAAGGGGTACGGATATCGATTGATGACTTTGGCACCGGTTTGTCAAACCTGAAACGTTTTTATGAAATTAATCCAGATAGCATAAAAGTGGACTCACAATTTACCGGCGATATTTTCGGTACTGCGGGAAAAATTGTGCGCATTATTTTCGACCTGGCACGCTATAACCGGATCCCGGTGATTGCGGAAGGCGTAGAGAGCGAAGACGTTGCGCGCGAATTAATCAAATTAGGATGTGTTCAGGCTCAGGGGTATCTGTACCAGAAACCCATGCCATTCTCCGCCTGGGATAAAAGTGGAAAATTAGTAAAAGAGTAGTTTACGTATGTCCAGAATCAATAAGTTCGTACTTACAGTCAGTCTGCTGATTTTTATCATGATTTCAGCAGTTGCCTGCGGGATCTACACTCAAATGGTAAAGGAACGGGTGTATAGCCTGAAACAGTCCGTTATTGATACTGCTTTTGCGGTGGCAAATATTGCTGAATATCGGCGTAGCGTGGCAATTGATCTTATCAACACGCTAAATCCCACGGAGGAACAGCTGTTGGTTGGCTTACGCACAGCTTACGCCGACTCGGTTTCACCCTCTTATTTGTACGATGTCGGTCCTTATCTGATTTCCAGTGACGAATGTATTCAGGTAAAGGAGTTCGAGAAAAATTATTGTGCAGATATTATGCAGGTTGTGAAGTATCGACATGTCAAAAATACAGGGTTTATCTCTTTTGACGGTAAAACCTTCGTCTATTACCTCTATCCGGTAACTCACAATCGTAGTCTGATATTTTTGCTTGGTCTGGAACGTTTTTCTTTACTGTCAAAATCGCTGGCGATGGATAGCGAGAACCTGATGTTCTCCCTGTTCAAGAACGGTAAATCGGTGACCGGTGATGAATATAACGCTAAAAACGCCATCTTCACTGTTTCGGAAGCGATGGAGCACTTCGCCTATTTGCCGACCGGGTTGTACGTATTTGCTTATAAAAAAGACGTTTATTTTCAGGTATGTACATTGATTATTTTCTTTGCCGCATTGGTGGCAGTGATATCGGGTGCCAGTTGCCTCTATCTGGTACGCAGAGTGATTAATCGTGGTATTGTGGAGAAAGAAGCCATTATTAATAACCATTTTGAACGCGTACTGGATGGCGGGCTTTTCTTTTCGGCTGCCGATGTCAAAAAACTCTACAGTATGTATAACTCGGCGTTCCTGGACGACCTGACCAAAGCAATGGGCAGAAAATCCTTTGACGAAGATTTAAAAGCGCTGCCGGAAAAAGGCGGTTATTTGTGCCTGTTTGACGTCGATAAATTCAAAAACATTAACGACACCTTCGGTCATTTGCTGGGCGATGAAGTGTTGATGAAAGTGGTGAAAATCCTTAAATCACAGATCCCGGTAGATAAAGGTAAAGTCTACCGCTTCGGCGGTGACGAATTTGCGGTGATTTATACGGGTGGAACGCTGGAAGAGTTGCTATCGATTCTAAAAGAAATCGTTCATTTCCAGGTGGGAAGCATTAATTTAAGCACCAGTATCGGTGTAGCGCATTCAAATGAATGTACTACCGTCGAACGCTTGAAAATGCTGGCGGATGAGCGGCTGTATAAGAGTAAGAAAAACGGCAGGGCACAGATTAGCTGGCAGTAGAATTAGAATAGTGTTAGTACCCCTTAATCAAGGGGTACTAATGAATGTGGTAAATCATTTGCAAACATTTTACTTTGCAAAAACTTCCGGCCCTTTTATTGCCAATGTATTCAAAATACGTAATGCCGGGCCGCTCGGTTTTATTTCATTACGTTCCCATTTCGAGACACTTTCTTTTGACATTCCCATTGTATGTGCCAGCACGGATTGTGACATGCCGTATCGGGTGCGGATGGCTTTGATCTCTTCACCCGTCATTGATTTGACTTTGGCTATACGGGCGCTGACTTCACGAGCTTTGACCATGACGGCAATGGCATCAACTTCACTATCAGACATCAGGCCCAGTGCATTCAGTTCCTTTGCATCTTCCAGCATCATTTGTAATTTATCGCTCATTTTTCACCTCAATCAAAAAGCCAGTTTCGATCAAATCCTCTATTTGCTTATTGCTAAAGGCCAGAAATGCATTTGCCATTTTTTTGTAGGCCGCCAGTTCATCATCTTCGATTTCTTTGGTTCCTTTACTGCTTAGACCACTCTTGGACCAACCATCATAAAAAAACACATGATTTGCTGATTTAAAAAAGATAATTGTTCTGGCTCCACCACTCTTTCCTTGTTGGAGGGGTAAACGTTTTTTGATGACACCGCTACCTAAATCAGCCTCCCATATGCCCTGCATCACTTCTTCAGCGGCAGCCATGAGAACTTTATCGTGAATACCAAGTTTTTTCGTGCTTTGGCTGAATCGTCTTGCCTTATACACACCCATACATCCATCCTTGTGGTAATGTTTACTATAGTAACCATTACGCTTATTTCAAGTAATTGCGATCAAAACTTTAATTTGGTGTGAAAAAGTGAGAGTTGCCTCGAGTACGATTCATTTTTCTCGATTTATGCGTCAGGGGATTTTGTGCGTAAGGGTAGGACATCGGGAAGGGTAGCAGAGGCAGATCGAAGAACAATATCCTTGTTAGATCTGCCTTAAGATTAATTAAACCCGGCTACCCCACAAATCGTACTCATCGGCGTGCTCGACTTTCACACGCAGGATATCACCCGGCTTAACGTTGGTTTCACCATTGAGATAAACCGCGCCGTCGATTTCCGGTGCATCTGCCATGCTGCGACCAATCGCGCCTTCTTCGTCCACTTCGTCGATAATCACCAGAATTTCACGGCCCACTTTCTCTTGCAGGCGCTCGGCGGAAATCTGCTGCTGCAGCTGCATGAAACGGTTCCAGCGTTCTTCTTTCACTTCTTCCGGAACCTGGTCAGGCAGGGCATTGGCGTCTGCACCTTCAACCGGGCTGTATTTAAAGCAGCCAACGCGATCCAGACGTGCTTCTTTCAGGAAGTCGAGTAGCATCTGGAAATCTTCTTCCGTCTCGCCAGGGAAGCCGACAATAAAGGTTGAGCGTAGGGTCAGTTCCGGGCAGATTTCGCGCCACTGTTTGATGCGCGCCAGTTGGCGATCTACAGAACCCGGACGCTTCATCAGTTTGAGAATGCGCGGGCTGGCGTGCTGCAACGGAATGTCCAGATACGGCAGGATTTTGCCTTCTGCCATCAGTGGGATGACGTCGTCCACATGCGGATAAGGGTAAACGTAGTGCAGACGTGTCCAGATCCCCAGTTTCGATAACTGTTCGCACAGGCTGACCATGCTGGTTTTTACCGGCTCGCCGTTGTGGAAGCCAGTACGATGTTTAACATCAACGCCATAGGCGGAAGTATCCTGCGAGATCACCAGAATCTCTTTAACGCCCGCATCTACCAGACGTTTCGCTTCACTTAACACTTCGCCAATCGGACGGCTCACCAGGTCGCCGCGCATAGACGGAATAATGCAGAAGGTGCAGCGGTGATTACAGCCTTCAGAAATTTTCAGATAGGCATAATGACGCGGCGTCAGTTTCACACCTTGTTCTGGCACCAGGCTCAGGAATGGGTTGTGTTTCGGTTTTGGCACGTAGTGATGAACGTGCTCCAGAACCTGCTCATAGCTATGAGGCCCGGTGATTTCCAGCACTTTCGGGTGGACTTCGCGGATCTGATCTTCTTTTGCCCCCAGACAACCGGTCACAATTACCTTGCCGTTTTCATTCAACGCTTCACCAATGGCTTCCAGTGATTCTTGTACCGCGCTGTCAATAAAGCCGCAGGTGTTGACGATCACCATGTCCGCATCGTCATAGCTCGGTACCACGTCATAACCTTCAGTGCGGAGTTCGGTGAGAATACGCTCTGAATCGACAAGGTTTTTCGGACAGCCAAGGGAAACAAAGCCGATTTTCGGCTGGGGAGTTACTTTGCTCATAGCTTAAAAAATATTCAGTTACAGGAAAGGTCAGGGCAGGGATTCTACAGAGTTCTGGATAAAATTTGTATCGCAATCTCATTCGCTGGCGGAGGCGAAGGAAATGTAAATTTTGTTAATTCGGCGTGAAGAATTGATCCTGGACAGCATTTTGCTCAAAAAATAGCCATACTATTTAATTGCAACAAGGCTGGAAAGAGGAGGATCGAAGTATGTTCGTTGACAGACAGCGAATCGATCTGCTGAACCGGTTGATCGACGCACGCGTTGACCTCGCCGCATACGTGCAACTGAGGAAGGCAAAAGGATACATGTCCGTCAGCGAAAGCAATCATCTACGAGATAACTTTTTTAAACTGAATCGCGAACTGCACGATAAATCGCTGCGGTTGAATCTTCATCTGGATCAGGAAGAGTGGAGTGCTCTTCATCATGCTGAAGAAGCATTAGCGACAGCCGCAGTATGTTTGATGAGTGGGCACCATGATTGCCCGACTGTTATTACCGTCAACGCCGATAAGCTTGAAAATTGTCTGATGAGCTTAACGCTGAGTATCCAGAGCCTGCAGAAGCACGCCATGCTTGAGAAGGCCTGAAAACTAAGGGGGAGAAAGCGTCTCCCCCTTCATGTTTAAGTTTTTGTAAAAATGAATTTGTTATCTCCTCCACTGACTACGCTTTAAGCCAGAGTCAATCCGGAGGCGTTATGCATCGACAATCCTTTTTCCTTGTGCCCCTTATTTGTCTTTCTTCCGCTCTCTGGGCGGCTCCTGCAACGGTAAATGTCGAAGTACTGCAAGACAAACTCGACCATCCCTGGGCACTGGCCTTTTTACCCGATAATCACGGTATGTTAATCACTCTGCGCGGCGGCGAGTTGCGTCACTGGCAAGCAGGAAAAGGATTATCTGCGCCGCTTTCCGGAGTTCCGGACGTTTGGGCGCACGGGCAGGGCGGCCTGCTGGACGTGGTTTTAGCGCCCGATTTTGCTCAGTCGCGCCGCATCTGGTTAAGTTATTCCGAAGTTGGCGATGATGGCAAAGCCGGAACTGCTGTGGGTTATGGCCGCTTAAGTGATGATCTCTCAAAAGTGACCGACTTCCGCACCGTCTTTCGTCAGATGCCAAAACTGTCTACCGGCAACCATTTTGGCGGGCGGCTGGTATTCGACGGTAAAGGTTATCTTTTTATTGCTCTGGGCGAAAACAATCAGCGCCCGACGGCGCAGGATCTGGATAAATTACAGGGCAAACTGGTGCGTCTGACCGACCAGGGCGAAATCCCGGATGATAATCCTTTTATAAAGGAATCCGGTGCGCGCGCCGAGATCTGGTCTTATGGCATTCGTAATCCGCAAGGAATGGCGATGAATCCGTGGAGTAATGCACTGTGGCTGAATGAACATGGCCCGCGCGGTGGTGATGAAATTAATATCCCGCAAAAAGGCAAAAACTACGGCTGGCCGCTGGCAACCTGGGGAATCAACTATTCAGGCTTTAAGATACCGGAAGCGAAAGGGGAGATCGTCGCCGGGACCGAGCAACCTGTTTTTTACTGGAAAGATTCGCCCGCTGTGAGCGGCATGGCCTTCTATAACAGCGATAAATTCCCCCAGTGGCAGCAAAAATTATTTATTGGCGCGCTGAAAGATAAAGATGTCATTGTGATGAGCGTCAACGGCGACAAAGTGACAGAAGATGGCCGTATTTTAACGGACAGAGGGCAGCGAATTCGTGATGTTCGCACTGGACCCGACGGTTATTTATACGTTCTCACCGACGAGTCCAGTGGGGAATTACTTAAAGTTAGCCCACGCAATTAGCTAACGGGAATCATCACCACTTTGCGCACTGCGGGGCGTTCAGTGAGTTGCTGATACCAGCGTTGCAGATTTGGACGCGGTGTCCAGGTCAGGCCAACGTTAAACAAATTGTAGATGAACGGTGCGATAGCGATATCGCCCACACCAAACTCGTCGCCTGAGAACCATTTTACTTTTGCCAGTTCCGCATCGAGCAGGGCAAACAGGGCGTCGCACTCTTTGCAACTGGCATCAATGGCGGCCTGATCGCGCTCTTCCGGTGGTGTTCTGACTAATCCCATCAGGATCCCGCGATGAGCATTACTGAGCGTCTGGTTTGCCCAGTCCATCCATTTTTCGGCTTCCGCACGACGTGCCGGTGAGTCGATCCACAGGCGTTTTTGCCCGTACTGTGCCGCCAGATAGCGGACAATGGCGTTTGATTCCCAAAGAATGAGATCACTTTCGTCGTCACGCAACAACGGCACCAGCCCGTTAGGGTTCATCGCCAGAAAATCAGCATCGTGATTTATCCCAAACTCACGGCCCGCGAGAATTTGCTCATAAGGTAGTTCCAGTTCTTCGAGCGTCAGCAATACTTTTTTTACGTTGGTTGAATTATTCCGACCCCACAGCGTAATCATACTCACCCCTTTTCCGACAGGCAGCCACAGGCTGAACAGGACTCCGATGGTGAAGTAAAGTTAACTTTTAAGCAACAGCTGGCAAAAAAATGACACCAGAAGCAGCGAAGCGGCAGGATATTGCATAAACTTTAAAAACTTTACCAACTTACGGTTTCTTTAAGTTTGTGTGTGCGTTATTAATCACCGAACTTATCATACGGCGATATAACGTATTTTTTTTGAATGGATACTCGGGTGGCATTTATGACGCAATACTCCTCTCTCCTTCGTGGTCTTGCAGCGGGTTCTGCATTTTTATTCCTTTTTGCCCCAACGGCATTCGCGGCGGAACAAACCGTTGAAGCGCCGAGCGTGGATGCGCGTGCATGGATTTTAATGGATTACGCCAGCGGTAAAGTGCTGGCAGAAGGCAATGCGGATGAGAAACTGGATCCCGCGAGCCTGACTAAAATCATGACCAGCTATGTGGTTGGGCAGGCGCTTAAGGCCGATAAGATTAAACTCACCGATATGGTGACGGTCGGTAAAGATGCCTGGGCGACGGGAAATCCGGCACTGCGTGGTTCATCGGTAATGTTCCTCAAACCGGGCGATCAGGTTTCGGTGGCAGACTTGAACAAAGGTGTGATTATCCAGTCCGGTAATGACGCCTGTATTGCGCTGGCTGATTACGTTGCCGGGAGCCAGGAGTCATTTATTGGTCTGATGAATGGTTATGCCAAAAAACTGGGTCTGACCAACACTACCTTCCAGACGGTGCACGGTCTGGATGCGCCGGGGCAGTTCAGTACCGCGCGCGATATGGCATTGCTGGGTAAAGCATTGATCCACGATGTGCCGGAAGAGTACGCCATTCATAAAGAGAAAGAGTTCACCTTCAACAAAATTCGTCAGCCTAACCGTAACCGTCTGCTGTGGAGCAGCAATCTGAATGTTGATGGCATGAAGACAGGAACCACGGCAGGCGCGGGATATAATCTGGTTGCTTCGGCTACCCAGGGCGATATGCGTTTAATCTCCGTAGTGCTGGGGGCGAAAACCGACCGTATCCGTTTTAATGAGTCTGAGAAATTATTGACCTGGGGTTTCCGCTTCTTTGAAACCGTGACGCCAATTAAACCTGATGCCACCTTTGTGACTCAGCGCGTCTGGTTTGGTGATAAGAGCGAAGTGAATCTCGGGGCAGGCGAAGCGGGCTCAGTGACCATACCGCGTGGGCAGCTGAAAAACCTGAAAGCGAGTTATACGTTAACGGAACCGCAGCTTACCGCACCGCTGAAAAAAGGTCAGGTTGTCGGGACCATTGATTTCCAGCTTAACGGTAAATCCATTGAGCAGCGTCCGCTGATCGTGATGGAAAATGTGGAAGAGGGCGGATTCTTTGGTCGGGTGTGGGATTTCGTGATGATGAAATTCCATCAGTGGTTCGGCAGCTGGTTCTCTTAATCTTCTGATAACCGGATGGCGCGAAACGTCATCCGGTTATACGTCATTAATACATCAACTTAATGCGCTGCGTCTGCGCGTACTTCACATACTCATCTTCCGGGCAACAATCGCTCACCACAATATCAAAGCGTTTCAGGTCACCCATGCGCGCCGGACGCACCTTGCCAAATTTACTGTGGTCGACAACCAGCACATGCTTTTGCGCCATCGACATGGCCCAGTGTTTTACCGGCAACTCTTCAAGATTAAAGCAGGTAGCGCCTTTACTGACATGCACGCCCGCAGCGGAATAAAAAGCGATATCCGGGCAAAAATTATTCAGCGTTTGCTGAAAATCGATGGGTTTGAAAATGGCGTTGCTGGCGTGAAATTCACCACCGCAAAGAAACGCGCGGCAATGGGGTTTCTCTTTCAGCGCCAGAAAGGTATTTAGCGAATAACAAACGGCGGTAAAAGGGATTTCATTATCAATCGCTTCAATAATCCACGGCGTGGTGGTGCCACAGTCAAAAAAGAGGGTCTGATCGGGTTCTATCAGCGTCGCAGCCAGTTTTGCCGCCCGGCGTTTTTCTTCCACCAGGCGGGATTTTTGATCGCTTAACAGGTAATGGCTGGCACTGCGCGGTTCCAGAACAATATAGCCGCCGAGCAAAACGACGGGCGCACTGTGGTTGTTCAGATCGCGACGAATCGTCATCTCCGAAACCCCAAGCAGGGCGGCGGCGTCTTTAAGATGTAACTTATCGCTGCGTTTTAATTCTTGCAGCAGCTGCCCGATACGCTCTTCGCGACGTGTTTCCATAATCCCTCTGAATAGTTATTGAAGCGAGCCGCTCAATACTACACTTTTTAGCAGAGATCAGTCACGCACCCAGCCTTTGCGGATCGGTAATGCAAAACAGACGCGATACCACGATTGCAGACGTTGATAGAGTTTATGCCCCATCGCTTGCCAGATAATCTGGGCACTAAGGCAGCCAATCATACCTGCCAGCAATCCACCGAGCATATCCAGCGGCCAGTGGACGCCAAGATAAACGCGCGACCAGGCAATGACGACGGCCAGCACCATTAAAAGTGAGCCGGACCACAGGCGATGCCAGCATAAAAATGCCAGTGCAAAGGTGAAAATCACCGTACCGTGATCGCTTGGGAATGAGTCATCCGCCGCATGATGCAGGAAGTTATAGCCGATATTTTCGACAAAGGGTCGGTCGTGCGGAAAAAGATGTCCCATCGTCCAGGACACAAACAGGCTGACCGCCAGCGCGATAGCGATTTTTATCACCAGTTGCCGTTGTGCTGTAAGCCCCCACAACCAAAGTACCACGGCCAGCAACGGCACCACGGTAATCAAATCTTTAGCAATAAAAATCGCCAACGAGATCATCCACGGCGCAGAGTCTGGCGTTGCGTTAATAAGAGAGAATAGAGAGAGATTCAAATTTTCCAGCATAACTTCCCGACGCAAAGTGATTAAAAGGGAGCCAATACAGGCAAGTCGTTGAGAATAAAGTGCAGGTTAAACTGGGTAAAGCGGCATCGTCTTATTTCCCTCAAGCGGCCTGTTTACGGTGGGTGATTGTAACGGGCATAGGTTAAATAAAACTTAAAGAAAGCGTAGCTATACTCGCAATAATGTAAGAATGTGCTTAACCGTGGTTTCAGCTACAAAATTCGCTTTCTCGTTAGCTGCGCTTTTATTAAACTCTGCGCGATTATTATTGGCGAAGAAATTGCATGCAAAATAAATTAGCTTCCGGTGTCAGGCTTGGACGTCAGGCGTTACTTTTCCCTCTCTGTCTGGTGCTTTACGAATTTTCAACCTATATCGGCAACGATATGATTCAACCCGGTATGTTGGCCGTGGTGGAACAATATCAGGCGGGCATTGATTGGGTTCCTACTTCGATGACTGCGTATCTGGCGGGCGGGATGTTTTTACAATGGCTCCTGGGGCCGTTGTCGGATCGTATTGGCCGCCGTCCGGTGATGCTGGCGGGAGTGGTGTGGTTTATCGTCACCTGTCTGGCAATATTGCTGGCGCAAAACATTGAACAATTCACCCTGTTGCGCTTCTTGCAGGGCATAAGCCTCTGTTTCATTGGCGCTGTGGGATACGCCGCAATTCAGGAATCCTTCGAAGAGGCGGTTTGTATCAAGATCACCGCGCTAATGGCGAACGTGGCGCTGATTGCTCCACTACTTGGTCCGCTGGTGGGCGCGGCGTGGATCCATGTGCTGCCCTGGGAAGGGATGTTTGTCTTGTTTGCCGCATTGGCAGCGATCTCCTTTTTCGGTCTGCAACGAGCCATGCCTGAAACCGCCACGCGTATAGGCGAGAAACTGTCACTGAAAGAACTCGGTCGTGACTATAAGCTGGTGCTGAAGAACGGCCGCTTTGTGGCGGGGGCGCTGGCGCTGGGATTCGTTAGCCTGCCGTTGTTGGCGTGGATCGCCCAGTCGCCGATTATCATTATTACCGGTGAGCAGTTGAGCAGCTATGAATATGGCTTGCTGCAAGTGCCTATTTTCGGGGCGTTAATTGCGGGTAACTTGCTGTTAGCGCGTCTGACCTCGCGCCGCACCGTACGTTCGCTGATTATTATGGGCGGCTGGCCGATTATGATTGGTCTGTTGGTCGCTGCTGCGGCAACGGTTATCTCATCGCACGCGTATTTATGGATGACTGCCGGGTTAAGTATTTATGCTTTCGGTATTGGTCTGGCGAATGCGGGACTGGTGCGATTAACCCTGTTTGCCAGCGATATGAGTAAAGGTACGGTTTCTGCGGCGATGGGAATGCTGCAAATGCTGATCTTTACCGTCGGTATTGAAATCAGCAAACATGCCTGGCTGAACGGGGGCAACGGACTGTTTAATCTCTTCAACCTTGTCAACGGAATTTTGTGGCTGTCGCTGATGGTTATCTTTTTAAAAGATAAACAGATGGGAAATTCTCACGAAGGGTAAAAAAATGCCTGACTGCTTTGTGCGATCAGGCATTCTCGAATTAATGGTGATGGTCGTCAATCTGGTGTTCGATAACCATCCCTTCACCTACGCTGGCAAGATGGCGAACATAAGGATGCGGGCGGTAAGCCGGAGCTGGCGCAGGAGCCACATAGACGGTTTGCGGCACAGTCGCGACGCTGACCGCTTGTGGAACGCTGACTGAATCAGGAACCACAACCACTTTGTATCCACTCGGCACATCGACGGTGACACTTTGCGCCATCGCCACACCAGTAAAGCCCATTAAAAGCGCGCCCAACAGTAGACAATTTTTCATAATCATTTCGCCTGAAATAATGCAGCGGGTTAATTTCCGCGAATTATGCAGCCTTCATTCAGGCATTGTGTTGCCGGGCGTGCTGCCGTTTTTATTGGTTAAATGGCGCTTCGTGTTTAAGCACTTTATCGATCACATCCAGTACGCCTTCACGGTTATTGGAGCCTGCCCGGTATTTTGCCGCTGCGACGACCGCGCTGCCGGCATTTTCCATTGCAAAACTAAAGCCTGCCTGACGCAGCATCTCAATATCGTTACCGCCATCGCCAAAGACCACCACTTCGCTGTCGTCTATTCCCCATAATTTCTGCAGTTGGCGAAGGCCATTGGCTTTATGTACGCCGGGGATAATCAGATCGATGCTGCCGTTGCCGGTGTGGACCGGCACCATAATATCGCCGATGGCCTCATGTAATGCTTTTTGTACTTGTGGAATCAGTTCATCGGAAAGATTCAGACCAAACTTAAAGAAGATATCATCTAAGTTGTCAAAGTTATCGACGTATTCCAGACGGTGATAATACATTTCCGCCACCGTTTTCATGGCATCGTCATATTTTTTGAGTGTATAGGCACTATTTTTTCCGCAGGCAATAATTTCCACTTCCGGGCGCGTCAGCAAATGTTCCACGACAGTAGCAAACGCATCCTTCGATAGCTCGCCATTAAAAACATCTTTGCCTTCGCTCACTACCCAGCCGCCGTTTTCAGCCACAAAGGCAATTTCATTAGCAATTTCAGGGAAGAAAGAGATCAACTGATAATATTGATTCCCGCTGGCGACCACAAAGCGAATGCCTTGTGCTTTCATTTGCTGATACTGAGCCATAAACCGCTCACGGTTATAGGTTTTTTGATCGCTTAAGAAAGTACCATCCATGTCTACCGCAATTAATTTAATGCTCATCAACTATTCTCCATCGCCGTCTGCGTTTTGGTATCGGGTTTGGCGACGGCTTTCGCGACAATAGCCGCGAGAATAACCAGCGCCAGTACAACCAGCATTGCACTACGTAATCCATAATGTTCGCCGAGATAGCCCAGCAGCGGCGGCCCGACGAGGAAAGCCAGATAACCGGTCGTTGCTACCACACTGACGCGGGTTGGTGCATCGGGGCCGGTATCGCTGGCGGCAGAAATGGTCAGCGGGAAGCCCAGCGAGGCACCCAGTCCCCAGAGTACAACAGACACCCCAGCGACCCAGGCGCTATCGACAAAAATAATCAGCCCAATACCCAACGCCCCCATTAGTGCACTGGCCCGAACCACGGCAACGCGACTGTAACGGTCAATGAACCAACCGCCGGTAAAGCGTCCAACGGTCATCCCCAGGGTAAAACCGGCATAAATCAGCGAGCCGGAAGTAGGGCTAAAACCGTGACCGTCAACCATTAATAAGGGTAACCAGTCGTTGGCAGAACCTTCGGCAAAGGCCATCGCCAGCACCACAACACCTATCAGCAGCAACTGGATATCGCGATAAAAAGGTACGCCTTTTTCGCCATGCTGGGTGCCATCGGCAGCATTTTTGCCCGTACCGTCAGGGATTGCCTGAATGGCGATATAAATAGGTGCGATACCTACCAGCGCCGCCAATAAAATGTGCACCGTTGCCGGAACGCCAAAGGCCGTCAGTGCCATCCCGACACCAGCGCCTGCCAGCGTGCCCAGGCTATAAAAACCGTGCATCATCGGCAAAACCGTCTTATTCATTTCTCGCTCAACGGCAGCACCTTCAACGTTTATCGCCACTTCCGCAGAACCAAAACTTGCCCCAAAGACGCCGAGACCAACGGCAAAGAGCAGGGGCGATGTCAGCCAGAGTGCCAGACTTAATATCATCATCCCGATCAATGCGCAGGACATCGTGACCAGGATGACATTACGTGTCCCAAAGCGTTTCACTAACCACGCCGAGCAGAGAATACCGCTCATCGAACCGATCGACAGACCAAAGAGAACACCGCCCATTTCAGCGATCGAGACAGAGAGAATATCGCGGATAGCAGGCGTACGGGTTGCCCAGGACGCCATTAACAGGCCTGGCAAAAAGAAGAACATAAACAGCGCCCAGGTTCGGCGTTTCAATGCATTACGTGAAGAATTTACGGTCATAGATCACGTCAAAATAAGAAGAGGGAAGACAACATTAGCAAGGTTGTGTACATTTGTACACAATTGCAGAGAGAGGAAATGACATGCGTCGCGCTAACGATCCGCAACGGCGAGAAAAAATTATCCAGGCCACGCTGGAGGCGGTGAAACTTTACGGAATACATGCTGTTACGCACCGCAAAATTGCTACCCTTGCCGGGGTACCGTTGGGATCGATGACCTACTATTTTTCAGGAATTGATGAGTTGTTGCTGGAGGCGTTCAGCAGTTTTACTGAGATCATGTCCCGGCAATATCAGGCATTTTTTAGCGATGTTAGTGATGCTCCGGGCGCATGCCAGGCTATCACCGATATGATCTACAGCTCACAGGTTGCAACGCCGGATAACATGGAGCTGATGTACCAGCTCTACGCGCTGGCTAGCCGAAAACCGCTATTAAAAACGGTAATGCAAAACTGGATGCAGCGCAGTCAGCAAACGCTCGAACAATGGTTTGAACCCGGAACCGCCCGCGCGCTTGATGCGTTTATTGAGGGGATGACGCTGCATTTTGTCACCGACCGTAAGCCGCTATCGCGCGAGGAGATTTTGAGGATGGTTGAGAGGGTTGCAGGGTAGTAGATAAATTTTAGATAACAAAAAACCCATTTATGTAAACGGGTTAATGAAAACAATAAGTTAGATTAAAAACAATAAGTTAGATTGGTGGTCAGTGGTGGTTATTACGGGGTAATGCCAACCGCTGCCGCCACTTTGTCGCCACTTGGCAGCGTTGCCAGAGGATTGAAACGAAGCGCCGTTTCCAGATGATCCGGTGCCAGATGTGCGTAACGCATAGTCATTTTTATATCGTGGTGTCCGAGAATTTTTTGTAAGGCCAGAATGTTTCCACCCGACATCATGAAGTGCGCCGCAAACGTATGGCGCAGAACGTGTGTGAGTTGACCGCGAGGGAGCACGATAGACGTTTTTTCCATCACGGATAAAAATTGAAAATAACAGTCTGTGAAGAAATTGAACCCATCAAGCGCCATGATCTCTTCGTAAAGCTCTTTACTGATAGGGATGCTTCTGTTTTTCTTCCCCTTCGTTCTTACAAAGGTAATTCGGTATTTGGTCACCTGTGAGCGGGTAAGATTTACGGCTTCACGCCAGCGTGCGCCAGTGCTTAAGCATATCTTAACTACCAGTGCCAGAATTGGGTCCTGACGTTTACAATCAGCCAGCAATTCAACAATCTGCTCATGGGTAAGCCATGCCATCTCTTTTTCTGCGATGGTGAATTTTCGCATGTTCTCCAGTGGGTTCGGATACGACCATTCGCCCAGGCGGGATAGTTCGCTAAAAACACTACTAAGATAGCTTTGCTCCAGGTTAATAGTGACTGGGCTTGCTCCTTTTTTCCATTTCTCGCTGAAGTAGATCTCACCCGTCAGGCGTTTATCTCGATAGTGGGCAAACATTTTAGATGTGAGATCGGTTGCAAGGGGATTGCCCAGAGCGTCAACCATCAACAGCAATTTGTCATAGACATGCTGCCCAGCGGTTAGAGATTTACCATGTAGTTTGAACCATAGCTCAACTACGTCTTTCAGTGTTCGACGATCCACTGATTCACCCAGCCAGGGCTTTGCTTCGGTTTCTTCCATCGTGTGGCGCTCAAAAGCCAGAGCTTCGCCTTTGGTGGCGAATTGTTTACGCACACGACGCCCACTACGTCCGGCGGGGTAACATTCGCAAAGCCATTTCCCTGTGGTGAGTTTTCGTACTGCCATAAAAAATGCCCTCCAGTAGAGAGCATTTTTACTGTATGTATAACCAGTGTCAATGTATGAAATCCTACGACCATACATCTCACTGAAGCCATAATGAAGTTGGCTATTCTTTTTGCTATGTGAGCATGTAACTTTTGCGGTTAACCTGCGGCTCATTTTTATTTTAGACGCAGATATAAAAGCAAAAGTTATCGTGAGTTTTTAGTACAGATTTTTTTGGATTTACTAATAGTTCCATCATTGCAAACGAATTTGCCATCTGAGGTACAGTGAGAAACACCTCCCTTTTTCCCTGAGCAGGGATAATTTCTAGCATAGGTAGTTAGTGGGTTTAATAACAAAGAACATGACAAAACCACAAAAAATACCTTACCAAGCATAGTTTCCTCCCGGTACTATTTAACATACTTGACTGTTAAACTTATAATTTTACCAATTATTTCAATGTCTTCTATCTTGCATTCGAAGGCTCTGTTTCCACCCTCGACGAAGATTCTTCCACCGGGTAAACGAGTAATGTCACGGATCGTTATTTCGCCATCAATACTTATTACCCATTTACCATCACGTATATCATCAAATTCTTTATCACAAATAAATTCAGAATTGTTATCTGTGATGACAAAAGGTTTTTTAAACGTAGAGGGTAGAAATTCCTTATCAAAAATATAAAAACCGTCTTTCTGCAATGCTCCATCAGACAATAAATATTTTTCTACTTCTATAGTATTTGTATTTGCTGATGCTTGCTTTGAACCATGCCCTGTTGTTAGCCAATTAAGCGAGGTGCCCGTTTCAAGGGCGCACTGGATTACCCAATCTGCTGGAAAAATATCACGCATATAGCGCGTTGCCATGGTGCTCTTAGAAACACCTAAATGATCACAGAGAGCCTGACGGGTACCGAACCCATATGCTTCAACTAAACGTTCTATGGCTTTCTTACCGCCGCTATTGAAATCCACAAGTCCTCCAAAGAAATCCAAAATTCGTTGACAGATTCCAAAAGCGATCTTAAAGTTGAACCAGAAGTGTTCTTTTGGAGCCTTCACTACTAATCACGACAAACAACGGCTCGCCACAAGCCATATCTAGAAGGAATGTTGCCTTATGACACCTAACATTTCAATTACTCTGAATACACCACATGTCACAATCGAACGTTATAGCGAACTGACTGGCCTTTCTATTGATACGATTAACGACATGTTGGCTGATGGCCGACTACCTCGTCATCGTCTTCGTAAAGACAAAAAACGTGAAAAGGTAATGATTAACCTGGCTGCTCTGACTGTTGATGCTTTGTCTGCTTAATAGACGTCTATTTTCGCAATAAGACGCTGAGTTCGATTTTGCGATAAGTTCGGAGTTGAAAACCATGTTTGATTACCAAGTTTCCAAACATCCACATTTTGATGAAGCCTGTCGTGCATTCGCACTGCGCCACAATCTGGTGCAACTGGCAGAACGTGCGGGCATGAATGTGCAGATTCTGCGGAACAAGCTGAACCCAGCTCAACCTCATTTATTAACCGCACCAGAAATCTGGCTGCTTACCGATCTGACTGAAGATTCAACGTTGGTAGATGGTTTTCTGGCACAGATTCACTGCCTGCCATGCGTACCAATTAATGAGGTGGCAAAAGAGAAACTGCCACATTACGTCATGAGTGCAACCGCAGAGATCGGGCGTGTTGCTGCAGGTGCGGTATCTGGCGATGTAAAAACCAGTGCAGGTCGTCGTGATGCTATCAGCAGCATTAACTCTGTAACACGACTGATGGCGTTGGCTGCTGTTTCATTGCAGGCCCGTTTACAGGCTAACCCTGCGATGGCGAGTGCAGTTGATACCGTGACTGGCCTCGGTGCTTCATTCGGTTTGCTGTGAGGTGCTTATGCTGACGAAAGAACCATCATTTGCATCGCTGCTGGTAAAACAAAGCCCGGCAATGCACTACGGTCACGGCTGGATCACGGGTGAGGATGGAAAACGCTGGCATCCATGTCATTCACAAGATGAATTGCTGTCTGAATTGACCACGAGGAAACGGAGAAAGTCCAAATGTATGCGGCAGAAAGTGAAGTGGTTTATCAGTTTCGTTACAGAGGGGAGAGTTATTCAGTACCTGAAGATGATTTGCTCTGTTGCTATCCGTCATTGTCGGGCGATGGCAGTTACTTTTTCGCGTTAAAGGATGGGACGTTTTTACGGGGAGAGCAGGTTAAAGAGACGATACGAAAAAATGTATCTCCTCTTGAGCGTTACCGTAAGAACAAAGAACGATAGCTGCGTTTGGGGGATATGAAGTATGGCAATTAATGGCGCTGCAGCAACTGTTCCATTAAGCCCCGGTGAACGCCTGAATGGACTTAATCACATTGCGGAGTTAAGGGCGAAAGTATTTGGCCTGAATATTGAGTCAGAGCTTGAGCGGTTTATTAAAGATATGCGTGATCCACGGGATATCAATAACGAACAGAATAAACGAGCACTGGCTGCCATATTCTTTATGGCAAAAATTCCAGCTGAACGTCATAGCATCAGCATTAATGAGCTGACCACTGACGAAAAGCGGGAGTTGATTAAAGCAATGAATCATTTTCGTGCAGTGGTGAGCTTATTTCCCAGACGGCTAACCATGCCGAATTAACCAACTAATGAAATTAATGGCGTAAACCCGCCGGGTATCCCTTTATCTAAATTCAGGAGAATTGATTATGCGTAATATTGAAACCCTCAAGACTAAAACCGGACCGGATGATGCAGGGCTTAATATTTTACTGACAGAGGCTCGTCTGGAAGAACGCCGGGCAAGGGCTGAAGCAATGGCAGCTCGCCTTTATAGCCTGGCGTGTCATATCACATCCCGCCAGCTAAACCACGTCGAAGCAGCAGAACTACTGCGTGTAACTGCTGAAGCAATCCAGAACGAAGCGCAGGAGATCCACTAATGGCTGATGCAATGGATCTCGTACAGCAGCGCGTTGAAGAAGAACGCCAGCGCCATATCCGTGCTGCCCGTGCCAAAACGCCGGGCGTGTCCCGCGTGCTTTGCATTGAGTGTGAAGCGCCAATTCCGCCAGCACGCCGCCGCGCCATTCTAGGTGTGCAGCTTTGCATTACCTGTCAGGAAATCGCAGAGCTGAAAGGCAAACATTACAACGGAGGTGCTGTATGAGCACCATCCTGAAATGGGCGGGAAATAAAACCGCCGTAATGTCAGAACTGAAAAAACATCTTCCAGCTGGCCCGCGACTGGTTGAACCTTTCGCGGGTTCCTGTGCTGTGATGATGGAGACGGATTATCCCAGCTATCTGGTTGCGGATATTAATCCTGATTTAATCAACCTCTATAAAAAGGTTGCCGCTGATTGTGAATCGTTTATATCTCGCGCCAGAGTTTTATTTAAGGAAGCAAACAGGGAGGTGGCTTATTACAACATAAGGCAGGAGTTTAATTACTCAACTGAAATTACTGATTTCATGAAAGCGGTATATTTCCTGTATCTCAATCGTCACGGTTACCGTGGGTTATGTCGCTATAACAAGAGCGGGCATTTCAACATTCCCTACGGTAATTATAAAAATCCGTATTTCCCTGAAAAAGAAATTTGCGCATTTGCAGAGAAAGCCCAACGAGCAACGTTTATCTGCGCCAGCTTTGATGAAACGCTGGCGATGTTGAAGGCGGGGGATGTGGTGTATTGCGATCCGCCGTATGACGGTACGTTTTCCAGCTATCACACTGATGGTTTCACTGAAGATGACCAGTATCACCTGGCATCCGTTCTTGAACATCGGTCATCAGAAGGACATCCGGTCATTGTTTCTAACAGTGACACATCCCTGATCCGTTCGCTGTATCGCAATTTTACTCACCACTACATCAAGGCAAAACGCAGCATCGGCGTAGCAGCTGGTGAGAGTAAATCTGCAACAGAAATCATCGCTGTTTCTGGGGCGCGCTGCTGGGTGGGATTTGATCCTTCGCGTGGCGTGGATAGTTCTGCCGTGTACGGAGTACGTGCATGAGACATGCTGATATGAACAACTGCAGCGGCTTTAACGAGGCCGCCGCAGCATTCTCATGGAACAGCCCGAAAAAGGCGATTAACCCTTATCTGGACCCGGCGGAAGTTGCGCCGGTTTCTGCGCTTTCAAACCTGATCACTCTGTACGCTGCCGATAACAAGCAGGAACAACTGCGCCGCGAGGCACTGAGTGATCAGGTCTGGGAGCGTTATTTCTTTAATGAATCCCGTGATCCTGTCCAGCGCGAAATGGAGCAGGATAAGCTCATTAGCCGGGCAAAGCTGGTGCATGAGCAGCAGCGTTTTAATCCGGACATGGTCATACTGGCGGACGTTAACGCCCAGCCTTCCCATATCAGCAAGCCGCTGATGCAACGTATTGAATACTTCAGCAGCCTGGGCAGGCTAAAGGCTTATTCCCGCTATTTGCGTGAGACGATTAAACCATGTCTGGAACGACTAGAGCATGTACGCGACAGCCAGCTATCTGCATCTTTTCGTTTTATGGCAAGCCATGAAGGGCTGGACGGCCTGCTGATCTTGCCTGAAATGAGTCAGGATCAGGTGAAGCGCCTGTCTACCCTTGTTGCCGCACATATGAGCATGTGCCTTGATGCAGCTTGTGGTGATTTGTATGCCACCGATGACGTTAAGCCAGAAGAAATCCGCAAGACATGGGAAAGGGTGGCGGCGGAAACCCTGCGTCTGGATGTCATCCCTCCTGCGTTTGAGCAACTCCGCCGGAAAAGAAACCGCCGTAAACCCGTACCCTATGAACTCATTCCGGGTTCGCTGGCGCGTATGTTGTGCGCCGACTGGTGGTATCGGAAATTATGGAAGATGCGTTGCGAATGGCGGGAAGAGCAGTTGCGTGCTGTTTGCCTGGTCAGCAAAAAAGCATCTCCCTATGTCAGCTATGAAGCCGTGATGCATAAACGTGAGCAGCGCCGTAAGTCGCTGGAGTTTTTCCGTTCTCATGAACTGGTGAACGAAGACGGCGACACGCTGGATATGGAGGACGTGGTAAACGCCAGTAGTAGCAACCCGGCGCATCGCCGCAATGAGATGATGGCATGTGTTAAAGGTCTGGAGCTTATCGCGGAAATGCGCGGTGACTGCGCCGTTTTCTACACCATCACCTGTCCGTCACGTTTCCATTCCACGCTAAATAACGGCAGGCCCAACCCGACCTGGACAAATGCGACGGTAAGACAAAGCAGTGATTATCTGGTCGGCATGTTTGCTGCATTTCGTAAGGCGATGTACAAAGCCGGATTGCGCTGGTATGGCGTGCGGGTGGCTGAGCCGCATCATGACGGTACAGTTCACTGGCACCTGTTGTGTTTTATGCGCAAAAAAGATCGCCGCGCCATTACTGCTTTGTTGCGTAAGTTTGCCATTCGTGAAGACCGCGAGGAGCTGGGTAATAACACAGGACCACGCTTTAAGTCTGAGCTGATAAACCCGCGCAAAGGTACACCAACAAGCTACATCGCGAAATACATCAGTAAGAACATTGACGGGCGTGGTCTGGCTGGCGAGATCAGCAAGGAAACGGGTAAATCTCTGCGTGATAACGCTGAATACGTTAATGCCTGGGCGTCTCTGCATCGTGTTCAGCAATTCCGCTTCTTTGGCATTCCGGGGCGTCAGGCTTACCGTGAACTGCGATTGCTGGCTGGTCAGGCGGCAAGGCAACAGGGTGACAAAAAAGCAGGTGCGCCGGTACTGGATAACCCGCGCCTTGATGCCATTCTGGCTGCAGCTGATGCTGGTTGCTTTGCCACCTACATCATGAAGCAGGGCGGCGTACTGGTTCCCCGTAAATATCACCTCATCAGAACCGCTTATGAAATCAACGAAGAGCCGACCGCCTATGGCGATCACGGTATTCGTATTTATGGCATCTGGTCACCCATTGCAGAGGGCAAGATCTGCACTCATGCAGTGAAGTGGAAAATGGTCCGTAAAGCCGTTGACGTTCAGGAGGCGGCAGCCGACCAGGGCGCTTGCGCCCCTTGGACTCGTGGCAATAACTGTCCCCTTGCTGAAAATTTGTACCAACAAGGGAAAGACAAATCAGCTGATGGGGATACCAGAACGGACATTACCCGCATGGATGACAAGGAGTTGCACGATTACCTGCACAGTATGAGCAAAAAAGAGCGCCGGGACCTGGCAGCAAGGTTACGCCTGGTTAAACCGAAACGGCGTAAAGACTACAAACAGCGAATTACATACCATCAGCGACTGCAGCTCGTCTATGAGCTGAAGTCCAGAGGATTTGATGGTAGCGAGAAAGAGGTCGATTTACTCCTTCGCGGCGGCAGTATTCCGTCAGGAGCAGGCTTGCGTATCTTCTATCGGAACCAGCGTTTGTGGGAAGATGATAAGTGGCGGAACCTGTATTAATTACGCGGATTAACAATTCGTGCTCTTAATAATACCAGGCATATCAGGCTGATGAACGTAAAAAAACGTTTTACATCAGTAAGATTATTATATACTGTAAATATAAACAGTGGTTATGCATACAGTATTGCTTGTGGTGTCATAGGAGGAAAGATGCAGGACTATTTTTTGGAGTCTTTGAAGCTCCAGCGCATTGATTTTTTTCTTAAGCTTGTAGCGGCTAGTGAGTGTAGTGATGAAGAGAAGGGGCTGGCTCTGCAGTGGGTTTCTGAATTGACTGATGAACTCATGGCAAAGATCAGAACCCACGAATACAACCGCTCAATGGATGTCATCAGTTGAGGTGACTTTTATGCGCATTGAAATAATGATCGATAAAGAGCAGAAGATTAGCCAGTCTACCCTGGACGCCCTTGAATCCGAGCTTTACCGCAATCTGCGCCCCCTGTATCCAAAAACGGTAATTCGTATCCGTAAAGGTAGCTCTAACGGTGTGGAACTGACCGGACTGCAACTGGATGAAGAAAGAAAACAAGTGATGAAAATTATGCAGAAGGTGTGGGAAGACGACAGCTGGCTGCATTAAGAAACGTTGCCCCCAAGAGGATTTATCCTGTTGGGGGGAGTTTGGGCAACGAGTGAAATGAGGTGTAAGGTGGGCGGTCATTTTGATAAGTGATCGTCCACTTTGTGTCAGAACCTGATGTTTGTTGTACATTCGGACGAATAGGCGGCGTTGTTTGCTTTAAAAATAAAACAGGAACACTTTGAGAAAGTGAACAGGTGTATTTATTTGTTGCTGATGAATGAGAGTAACTCTAATTTGGATAATTAGCTTGATAATAGGTCAGACGAAAATAATATTCCAGCACACTTTTGGTCGCAACAGGCATTAGTTAATTTTAAGTGATAAATTTTTATCCATAAATTAACACTAGTGTGTCATCTAGCGAAACCGAATCGCTTTAACTCATAACTTGAAGTTGAATCAGTGGGGTAGCAGTAGGCATGCCGGAACTGATAAACTGTGCAGAAGGCTAAACATTCATTCACTCGTGAGATAGTAGCTAAATTATGCAAAGAATTATTCCTGATAAAAATTGGTGGGAAAAAGAGCGTATTAATCGTAAAGCATCATCAATATGCCCATATGCTAGTTCATACAGATGTCCTCGATACTATCAGAGTGTAGTTTTGCTCTCAAGCATCAATGTGATAGCTGGTATGGCAACTAGGAAAGAAAAAGAGTTGGGCGAATTTTGGGAAAGAACCACTTTCTCATCTTTATGTGATGAAGAAGTCCCTACAGTTACTACAAAAGAATATGGCGGCCTTGCATCAGTTAGTAATTTTTGCCCAGAAATATCATTTAGATATTTACACTACTACGCCGATTATATGTGTAAATATGTTGATGAGATAGATCAGGACACTGGCAGGCGTATTGCGGAAAAAGATAATTTAGAAAATGATTGGAAATATACATGGATGTCAGTCAATCCTAAATTTTATTTAGATTGCGATGTTTTTGAAAGTGTCAAAAATTTTAATGAAGAATTGGCTAGTGATTACTTAAAAAGATTGCACCCAAATATCGTTCAGCAAATAGATAGAATGAATAATTGCTTGGATAATAATGATCCGGCAGGTGCACTGCACGCAGCCTCTAATATTTTAGAAACTATGGCTAAGGAAATCACTCAAAACCCGAATGTGGCAAATGAGTCATTGGGTGGTTTTTTTAAACAGTTCGAAAAAATGTCAAAATTACCTAAGAATCTTATTGATGCTGTTAAAGATATTTATGATTTACGCAACAAATTACCTACTGCTGGACACGGAAGCTTGAACAAGCCTGAATTGACTATGGTAGAAGCTATAACTATTGCGGCAATGACAAAGGCGATTTTAGAAATTGAATATCGAAGCAAAGCCATCTAACAAACCAAATTATGTGGTTCAAATTCCCGCTACACTTCTGTGTTGCCGCCAGCGTCTACTTATCGCTGTGAGTTCAACGGGTGATGATGCGTTAGAGATCTCTGAATCGATTGAAGTCTAAGGTTGTCAGGGCTGTAACAGCAGCCCTGTGTCATGAATGGATTGCATATTAATTGACGAAGAACAGACTAATATCATCGATAGCTGTTTTCAAAAATAGACCAATAACAAACTGAGATGTTATCGTATTCATTTCGATGATTGATCCAGATGTGTATATAACCATTGAAAGAGTTTTCTAATTTTTGTGATAGTATCTTTTAAATAATTTAAGGAGATTATTATATTATTTTCATTGTTTAATGAAAGAGTAGGTGTTTTATCAATGATATTTTTTAAGGCTACAGCTGTGCTCATTTTTTTAATGTCTCCATTAGCATGAACTATGCAATTCCTTACTTTGTTAAACTCTGTCATGAATTGCCACTCTTGTGACAGGCCAAAGTTTATATCCATTAATTTTGTTAAATATCTTTTTGCTTTGTGGATGCCATCACCATTAAAATCGGTTACTGATATATTGGTGTTTACAATCCTTTGACATATATTGCAATAGTCGTTTAGGTTGTGCTCTAAGCATGAGTATAAAGATACCAAAGCAGATTTATTAAAAATATTTGGTTGTATGTTAACTAAGAAATCATATTGCTCTGAATAATAGTCTTCTAAGTAATTAATATAATCGTCAGGAGCATTCTTTTTTTCATCTTCATATGCTTTTTTTAATTCCGCTAAGTCAACTCTGTTTTGGCCGCCTGCTCCTAGGATATATTTTTCGAAATCATCAATCTGCGCTTCAAGTGAATATCTTGATAGCTGTGCGAAAAGTTTGTATTTACTCATCGGTATGCCATTCCTTTTTAATTATAAACCTTTGGGTTAAAAGGAGCTGAAAATAGTAACTCATTATTTTTGTTTGTAAAGGGGGTATTGTTTTTACTAGATCAAGATAAAACAATGGGAATATCCGCTTTTCGCTCACAGCGGACTTTCATCTTTGTAAACCCGTATGATTAGCTTTTCAGCGGTCATTCAGATACGGATTTACGCTTCCCTTGGCTGTGCATGACTATGACGCATGAGATCGCATGATCGTTAGAGGATCGTTTTTGCTGAGGCCAGCCAGAACTAGCGTGCTTTTGCTTATGTCGTGCAGGTGCATGAAAACCACTACATAAAGCGGGCAGGCGTGGCGGGGATACGAGCGCGCGCTTATTACTTTGATAGTACTCGGGTTATAATATGGATGACTATCTATCTCGGAGAATGTACATGTCATTAGACTATATTAAAGAACAGTTGTCAGACTTTATTTCATCTGCAGAACCTGAGGTAATGGCTATTCAGGGTGAGTGGGGGATTGGGAAAACCTATACTTGGAATGCTTTCTTAAAGGAAAATAAAAATAAGATTGCATTTAATAGATATAGTTACGTCTCTCTTTTTGGTGTTAATTCATTGGACGCATTAAAATACTCCATCTTTGAAAATACAATTACGAAAGATTTCATTGGAAACAAACCTAATTTAAAAACAGCAACACAAAATGCAAAGGGGCTTCTTGAATCCTGCACTAGAAAGACCGCTCGTGTGTTAAAAGATACACCTTTTTTGAAAAATTTCACTACGACACTTGAGTCAATGTCATTTATGTCAATTACTAATGTTATTGTAGTCATAGATGACTTAGAAAGACGTGGTAAAAATTTAGAAGTGAAAGATGTCTTAGGGTTGGTTTCTTTATTGAAAGAACAAAAAAATTGTAAGGTGGTTCTTTTACTTAATAACGGGACAAGTGGTATGGATGACTACTCCACTTATAAAGAAAAGGTTATTGATAGAGAGATTACCTATAATCCTACTCCAGAAGAATGTGCAGTTATAGCATATAAAAATAATTCTGATGTTCATAAATTATTAAGCAAATACTCCATTTCCCTGGGTATTAAGAATATTAGGATACTGAAAAAAATAGAGCGGTTTTTGCTAGCCTTGTTACCTGGCATTAACGTTAATTTTGAAAAAATTGCAAATGAAGTCGCACACTCCTTAACTTTGTATTGTTGGAGTCATTACGCATTTACTCCAGATGGAGATGTACCATCATTGGAGTATATTAGAAATATGAGAAATATCTATATGCGTGATGAAAAAGAGGATGGAAAAGAAAAAAAATGGCTTAATACTTTGCTTATATATGATTATAAAAAAACAAACGAACTTGATGAAGTCCTTATAGACATGGTAAGGCATGGATATATTGATATGAACAATTTCCAAAGGCAAGTAAGTCTAAGGAATGATGAACTTATCCGTGATAGTAAGCGAGGTTCACTGTTTGAAGCATGGAAGCTTTTCTATAATTCATTTGAAGATAACCGAAATCAGGTTATTGATAATCTATATCAAGCGGTGGTTGGTGGGATAGAGTATGTAACTCCAAGTGACTTGGATAGTGTTGTCGGACTGTATAGAGATTTAGGTGAAAATATTAAAGCAAGTGAATTAATAAGTAAATTTATTAATTACGGCAATGATGCTCTTAAGGAATATGTTCAATCTATTTACATGAATGTTCATCCTATAAAAGATGCTGAGTTAAAGTCAAAAATCCAAGATTATTCTACTACTTTAAATCTGGATGGTTCTATAAAGGATGTTCTAATAAAATTATCAAGTCAGAATGGTTGGTCTGATAGGCACGAGGAAATATTGGATGCTGCCTCAGAGGATGACTACTATGATTTATTTAAAAAAGTCATTCTTGATGGTGGTGATTCAATAATAGCTACTGCTCTTAAGTTTGGTGGGTATAGCAATGGTTCAGAAAGAATGAAACGCATCGGAGAAAAAGCGAGAAATGCTTTGATAAGAATTGGAAATGAGTCGAGCATTAATAAAATACGTGTTAGACGGTATTTGTAATTTGGGGGGGATTTTCATCCCCCACACATTTTATCTAATTCAATGAATAATCTTTGAAGGCTATTATTTTTTTCTTTAGCCAAATATTAATTTCTACAAGTCTTTTTTGTAAAGGAGTTAACTCATTTCGCACAAAAACGCAACTGGCTTTTTCTATATCCCCAAACCCCCCAACATTGTTTGGCATTATCCCCATCATCTGCGGCGGCACACGATGCGCCGCCATCATGTCATCCCGACTTACGTTCTTGATGTTAAGAAATTCATCCTTCGCCGCGACTTCTGACAATGGGATGATCTGAAGCCCGTCTTTTTTGCCGTTAGGCGAGTACATAAACAGGTTGCGGAAGTTGCCTGGACCTTTGGCACTTTTCATCGCGTTGCGGAGGTTGTTCACATCCTCCTGATTCTGCGCGGCGTCGGTCATGTACATGATGAAGCCTGCATGGCTGCCGTTGATGTAATACTTACGGCGGAACAGCGTGGCGGACTCGTTGAGCAGGGCGGATGGAATGGCAGAAAGATAGCCGGGCAGGCCGTAGATCTCCTGGTTGATGTCCGGCTCCATCAGATGAAAAATGCTGCCTTTCGTGAACTGATACGGCTGGGTTGTCATACCGTATTGCACAAACCAGTAGGTATCCAGGTCTAACCCACGTCGGGTGTATTTTGCCAGAGCAGGCTCAAGGGCGATAACTTCACCGAACCGGTTCGTGCGTTTCTCCAGGTAAGCGTTACCAAATACCAGATAGTCCTGCACAAAACGTGAAAAAGCCTGCTGGCTGAGAAGCGGGTGAGGGATGTAGGTACTGGTCAGAATGTTGCATTTCACCGCAATTGGTGAACTGTGATGCACGGCAGCGCGGAAGGTTCGCGCCAGTCCGTCAAAACTCACTGGCGGCTCATACCAGCGATCTGTCTGTACGCATTCTACATAGTCCAGCAGTTCGCGGCGGTCCAGAACAGGAACGGGATCGCCAAAGCTGAATGCTTCGGCTGAAGTCTGGCTTTTGTGCTGAATCTGGTTCGTCGACACAGCGCGGTTCTTCTTACTCTTTCCCATCAAAAAATCTCCACAATATTGCTGGTATTGGCGGACTCGCCCTGCAGCGGTTCGTTAAACAGTGCGTGCATTGTTGCCCACGCCAGATCGGCATGGCTGGCTTCTTCGCTGCGGCTGGCTTCATAGGTCGGGCGGTTGCCGCTGGCGGTGGTGGCGCGACGGATTGCCATAAATGACTGCGCTATGTCGGTGTGTCCGGCGTCAAACTCCAGACGGCGGTGACTGATAATGTCGTAGGCCTTGAGTACCAGGGCATTTTTAACGTTGGGGTTGTAGACAAACTCCCGGACGGCAGGAAAAAACGCTTTCACGTTCTCGTAAACCCCGTGACCGACGCCGGTTGAGTCGATACCGATGTATGTCACGTTGTACTGTTCAGTCAGTTTTTTGATGGCGTCAGCCTGGGCGCGGAAGTCCATCCCGCGCCACTGGTGACGCTCAAGAATGCGGAACTTACCGCCCGGCACGGCTGGCGGTGCCACCACCACGCATCCGGCGCTGTCGCCGTTCTGCGTACCTTTTGCCGGGTCATAACCGATCCACACTTCGCGCCAGCCAAACGGGCGCAGCGCCAGTGCATGAAAGTCGGTCCAGACTTCCCAGCTGTCCACCATGCACGCCTGTAGTTCGCTGAGCGGGAACACGGACGCGAGATCGTCCACAAACTCGCACATCAGCAGGTTCTGGTATTCGTCCGGGCTGTATTCCATGCGCAACTGGTCAAGGTCGAACAGGTTACAGCCACCGCGCACCGCATCTTCCACGGTGACTATCTGGCGGTATTGCCCGTCAGCGCACAGCAGGCCGGGGGCCAGATTGCTGTGGGACAGATCAATGTCCACCTTGTCGGCTTTGTTGCGTCCACGGTTGAACAGCGCACCGGACCAGAACGGATAAGCACTGTGGGTCAGGCTGGATGGTGTGGAAAAATAGGTCTGCCGCCATTTCTTGTGAATAGCCATACCGGAAGCCACTTTGCGTAGCTCCTGAAATTTCGGTATCCAGAAATATTCATCCAGATACAGGTTGCCGTGATAACTCTGGGCCGTGCGGGCATTGGTGCCGAGGAAGTAAAGCGTGGCCCCGTTAGGAAGCACCATCGGATCGCCTTTCAGTTCCACATCCACTTCTTTGGCGAAGTCGATGATGTACTGCTTAAAGACGTGGGCCTGTGCCTTACTGGCGGAAAGGAAAATCTGGTTACGTCCGGTAAGCAGGGCGTCAATCAGGGCTTCACGGGCAAAGTAAAAGGTCGCGCCGATCTGGCGTGACTTCAGCAGGTTGCGGATGCGGTTGGTTTTTCCGGCTTCCCACCAGTGGCGCTGGTAGTTGAACATGGAGGAATGGAAGATTTCTTCCAGCTTCTCAATCTGTTCATCGGTGAAGACATTCTTTTCCGGCTGACGGCGCGGGCCTTTGTTGCGGTTGGCGACGTTAGGGTTTAAGTCAGCTTCGTTGCCGCCATTGTTAAACTTGCCGATCCGCGCGTGGCGCTCAGACTGGCGCGCCAGCAGGTCAATCTCTTTGAAATCTTTCCCTTCTTTGTGCTCCTTCATAATGAGCTGGCAGTAGCGTGCGGCGGTGGTGAGCTGCATCTGATCCAGCGGCCCATAGTCACCCCACTTGTCGCGTTTTTTCCAGCTGTGAACGGTTGCAACTTTCTCGCCCAGCATTTCAGCAATGCGGGCTACGCGGTATCCCTGAAAGTACAGCAGCATGGCCTGCCGACGGGGATCGAGATCTGCGGGTGTCAGTGTGGTGTTCATGGCACAAACCTACAGCCTTGAATGAAGGCTTTCCCCGCCTGCGGTTTGTGTGGTTGTCGGTACAAATACCGCGCATTGTTTCACTGCCCCCATCACCGCAACCATAAGGCTCCAGTAAGTTTTTTCTAACGGAGCACGGCTCATGACAGTGAAAGCAAAGCGTTTTCGCATCGGGGTGGAAGGTGCCACCACCGATGGACGCGAAATCCAGCGAGAATGGCTGGAACAGATGGCAGCCAGCTACAACCCGGCGGTGTATACCGCGCTGATTAACCTTGAGCACATCAAGTCTTATCTGCCGGACAGCACCTTTAACCGCTACGGCAAGGTGACGGCGCTGTTTGCTGAAGAAATCACGGAAGGTCCACTGGCAGGCAAGATGGCGCTGTATGCCGACGTTGAGCCAACGGAGTCCCTGGTGGAGCTGGTGAAAAAAGGCCAGAAATTATTCACCTCTATGGAAGTCAGCCCGAAGTTCGCTGATACGGGCAAAGCCTACCTGGTTGGCCTGGCTGCCACTGATGACCCTGCCAGTCTGGGCACTGAAATGCTGACATTCAGCGCCAGTGCAGCCCATAACCCGCTGGCAAACCGCAAGCAGAACCCCGCCAATCTCTTTACCGCTGCAGAGGAAACGGTGATCGAACTGGAAGAAGTCCAGGACGACAAACCGTCCCTGTTTGCCCGTGTCACGGCGCTGTTTACCAAAAAAGAGCAGTCCGATGATGCCCGGTTCTCTGATGTGCATAAGGCCGTGGAACTGGTCGCCACTGAACAGCAAAACCTGAGTGCGCGCACCGAAAAATCCCTGTCTGAACAGGAAGAACGCCTGTCTGAGCTGGAGACTTCCCTGCAGGAGCAGCAAACCGCCTTTAACGAACTGGTGGATAAGCTGAGTCATGAAGACAGCCGCCAGGACTACCGCCAGCGTGCAACAGGCGGCAACGCCCCCGCTGACACTCTGACCAATTGCTGATGGAGCATAAAACCCAATGAAGAAGAATACCCGTTTTGCTTTTAACGCTTACCTGCAGCAGCTGGCGCGTCTGAACGGTGTGGCAGTTGAAGAACTGTCCAGCAAGTTCACTGTGGAGCCGTCTGTGCAGCAGACGCTGGAAGACCAGATCCAGCAGTCCGCCGCTTTCCTGACGCTGATTAACGTCACGCCAGTGACTGAGCAGTCCGGTCAGCTGCTGGGGCTGGGTGTTGGCAGCACCATTGCCGGAACCACTGATACCACCGCGAAAGAGCGTGAACCTGTCGATCCGACGCTGATGGTCGATGTGGAATACAAATGTGAACAGACCAACTTTGACACGGTGCTGACCTACGCGAAGCTGGACCTGTGGGCGAAGTTTCAGGATTTCCAGGTGCGTATCCGTGACGCCATCGTGAAACGTCAGGCACTGGACCGCATCATGATCGGCTTTAACGGCGTGAAGCGTGCGAAAACCTCCAACCGTAGTGAAAACCCGCTGCTGCAGGATGTGAACAAAGGCTGGCTGCAGAAAATCCGTGAGGATGCACCGGATCACGTCATGGGCAGCACCACCACGGGTGGTGAAACCACACCGGGCGCGGTGAAAGTCGGCAAAGGTGGAGAATATGCCAACCTGGACGCCGTGGTGATGGATGCTGTCAATGAGCTTATCGACGTGGTCTACCAGGACGATGACGATCTGGTGGTGATTTGCGGTCGTGAGCTGCTGTCTGACAAATATTTCCCGCTGGTCAACAAAGAGCAGGAAAACAGTGAAAAACTGGCTGCCGATATGATCATCAGTCAGAAACGCATGGGTGGCCTGCAGGCCGTGCGTGCGCCGTTCTTCCCGCCGAATGCGCTGCTGATCACCCGTCTGGATAACCTGTCCATTTACTGGCAGGAGGACACCCGCCGCCGTTCGGTTATCGACAACCCGAAACGTGACCGGATTGAAAACTTTGAATCCGTTAACGAAGCCTATGTGGTTGAGGACTACCGCTGCGCAGCACTGGTGGAAAACATCCAGATTGGCGACTTCAGCGCCGCCGCCGCAGAAGCCGGAGCATAAACCATGAGCCTGAGTCCCGCACGGCAGCATCGCCTGCGCGTTCAGGCTGAACAGGCCGCCCGCGAGGGCGGCAGTGTTCGCCACGCGTCGGGCTATGACCTGATGCTGCTGCAACTGGCGGAAGACCGCCGCCGTCTCAAGGGCGTTCAGTCCACGGTCAAAAAAGCGGAAATCAAGGTGGAGCTGCTGCCGAAGTACGCCGCCTGGGCAGAGGGTGTCCTGGCTGCCGGAGGCGCTCAACAGGATGACGTGCTGATGTACGTGATGCTGTGGCGCATTGATGCCGGAGATTATGCCGGGGCGCTGGAGATCGGGCGTCATGCCCTGCGTCATGGCTGGGTGATGCCGCTGGGTAACCGCAACGTGCAGACCGTGCTGGCAGAGGAAATGGCAGATGCAGCCCAGAGCGCAATGCTTGCCGCCACCGGCTTTGATGCCGATCTGTTGCTGCAGACGCTGGAGCTGACAGACGGTATGGATATGCCGGACCAGTCACGGGCGCGTCTGCATAAAGCGATTGGCGCTGTCCTGAGTGAAAACAATCCGGCGTCCGCCCTTAATCATCTCAACCATGCGTTACAGCTCGATCCCCGCTGTGGCGTGAAAAAAGACAAACAGCAGCTGGAGCGCAGACTGCGCAATGACAGCCGCTGACAGAACGTGCCCCCGCGCACGGGCGGCACGGGGTGGCGAAAGGCACTGCCACATCAAAACCCCGTCCACCGCCCTCTATTTCAGGAGAAAGCAGCATGAAGTTTGTTGCGCCAGAACAGGCACCGGAACAGGCGGAAATCATCAGGAATACGCCGTTCTGGCCTGATGTGGACCTGTCGGAGTTTCGCAGTGTCATGCGCACTGACGGCACGGTGACGCAGCCGCGTTTAAAGCAGGTTGCGCTGTCGGCAATTTCGGAGGTCAACGCAGAGCTGTATGAGTTTCGCAGACGTCAGCAGATGCTGGGGTATGCGTCGCTGGCTGAGGTTCCGGCGGAACAGCTGGACGGCAAAAGTGAGCGCATCCAGCACTATTTCAACGCGGTTTACTGCTGGGCACGCGCCATGCTCAACGAACGATACCAGGACTATGACGCCACGGCATCCGGTGTGAAGCGAGGCGAGGAACTGGCGGAATCCAGCGGTGATTTGTGGCGTGACGCCCGCTGGGCCATCAGCCGGGTGCAGGATGCGCCGCACTGCACAGTGGAGCTTATCTGATGAAAGTGCGTGCGCATCAGTATGACACGGTGGACGCGCTTTGCTGGCGTCATTACGGGCGCACGCAGGGTGTCACGGAGCAGGTACTGAAGGCAAATCCGGGGCTTGCCGAATATGGCCCCTTTTTACCTCACGGGCTGCAGGTGGAGCTGCCGGACATTCCGACCACCACCACCGTGCAGACCGTCCAGCTATGGGACTGAATTATGACGCTTGAGCGAATCAGCGCCTTTATCACGTACTGCATCGCCGTTGTGCTGGCCTGGCTGGGCGATTTGTCCATCAAGGATGCCTCAACGCTGGGCGGCCTGATGATTGGTGTGCTGATGCTGGCTATCAACTGGTACTACAAACACAAAGCCTACCAGCTTCTGCGCGACGGGCAGATCTCGCGGGAGGACTATGAATCCATCAATCGTTAAACGCTGCCTTGTCGGGGCCGTGCTGGCTATTGCTGCCACGCTGCCGGGTTTTCAGCAGCTTCACACCTCCGTGGAGGGGCTGAAACTGATTGCAGATTACGAAGGCTGTCGTCTGCAGCCGTATCAGTGCAGCGCGGGCGTCTGGACCGACGGCATTGGTAACACGTCAGGCGTCATTCCCGGCAAAACCATTACGGAACGACAGGCAGCTGAAGGGCTGATCTCCAACGTGCTACGAGTGGAGCGGGCGATGGAAAGGTGTGTGAAGCAACAGCCGCCGCAGAAGGTGTATGACGCTACGGTGTCGTTTGCCTTCAACGTGGGGACGGGCAATGCCTGTAGTTCCACGCTGGTGAAATTGCTCAATCAGCGGCGCTGGGCGGATGCATGCCGACAGTTGCCGCGCTGGGTTTATGTGAAAGGTGTTTTTAATCAGGGGCTGGATAACCGCCGTGCGCGGGAGATGGCCTGGTGTTTACAGGGAGCAAACTGAAATGAAAAAGAAATTAATCAGCGGACTGTTTCTGATGTTATGGATGGCGCTGTTAATCGCAGCAATGGTGTATCCGCAGGGGATTTTTCCGGTACTGGCAGCGTCCGGCGTTTGGGTAGCCTGTTTGCTGACATGGGCGGTAATTCCGGTAGCACTGGCTGCGTTAATTAAGAATGGCCCGCTCTGGCAGGAGTTAAGGGCATCTTTGCTGAAGACAATTACCCGAAAAGAAAACGTATTTACCAGTTGGGTGATGCGATTGCTGATTGTTGTAAGTCTCGCCTGGACGGGGTGGGCTATTACCCTGGTCTTTTATCTACTGACCGTTATTGCCTTCTGGATCACCCGTAATCAGATGGCGCAACAGGTAGCAGCATGAACCGGTTGCTGCTGGTTGTGCTGACGTTATTACTGGCGGCGCTGGGCTGGCAGACGTGGCGGCTGGCTGATGCCAGCCAGACCATCAGCACGCAGGCAGACGAGCTGCAGAGCAAAAGCCAGGCACTGGCAAAGAGCAATAGCCAGCTTATCAGCCTGTCCATTCTGACTGAAACCAATAACCGGGAGCAGGCGCGGCTCTATGCCGAAGCAGAACAGACCAGCACGCTGCTGAGACAACGACAACACCGGATCGAGGAACTGAAACGTGAGAACGAGGATTTACGCCGCTGGGCTGATACTCCTTTGCCTGCTGACATTATCCGGCTGCGGAAACGTCCGGCACTCACCGGAGGTATGGCTTACCGTCAGTGGTTGTCCGCGAGTGACGCCGTGTCGGCTGGATCAGGCAACGCCGCGCACTAACGGTGATCTGAACGCGTTGCTGGATGAAACGGAGGCCGCCTGGGCGGTCTGTGCAGACAAAGTGGACATGATTATTGCGTGTCAGGAGCGAAACAGTGAACAAACCACAATCCCTGCGCCACGCCCTCAATAAAGCGGTGCCTTATGTCCGCAATAACCCGGACAAACTGCATCTGTTTGTGGATAACGGTTCGCTGGTTGCCACGGGGGCCAGCTCCATGTCGTGGGAGTACCGTTACACACTGAACGCGGTGATTGAGGATTTCAGCGGCGACCAGAATCTGCTGATGGCCCCGGTTTTGCTGTGGCTGAGGGATAACCAGCCCGATGCCATCAATAACCCGGCGTTACGGGAAAAGCTATTCACCTTTGAGGTGGATATTCTGCGCAACGATGTCTGTGATATCAGCCTGAACCTGCAACTGACGGAACGTGTGCTGGTCAGCACTGACGGCAGTGTGTCGAGCGTTGAAGCTATAGCGGAACCTGATGCACCTGAAGAAATGTGGACGGTGAAACGTGGCTGAACTGCAGAAGGTGGACGACTGGCTGAGTGCCTTGCTGGCGAATCTGGAACCAGCCTCGAGAAGCCGCATGATGCGCCAGCTGGCGCAGGAACTTCGCCGGACACAGCAGCAGAATATCAGGATGCAGCGCAACCCTGACGGCAGCGGCTATGAACCGCGACGGGTAACAGCACGCAGTAAAAAAGGCCGTATCAAACGTCAGATGTTTGCAAAGCTGCGCACCACAAAATACCTGAAAACTGCCGCCAGCACCGACTCTGCCAGCGTGCAGTTTGAAGGCAAGGTGCAGCGCATTGCCCGCGTTCACCATTACGGCCTGCGAGATCGCGTCAGTCGTAAGGGACCGGAGGTTCGTTACGCAGAGCGTCGCCTTCTGGGTGTAAATGATGATGTTGAGGCAATGACCCGCGACATGATTCTGCAATGGCTGGCGGGGTGATCTTTGTATCAGCACTGATACAAGTTGCAGCACTGCCGCCTTTCTTCCCCTGATGGCAACCTTTCCCTATGAACGCACAATTAACCGAAATCATGCGCCTTATCACCAACCTGATCCGCACAGGGGTAGTCACCGAAGTGGACAGGGAAAACTGGCTTTGCCGGGTGAAAACGGGCGACCTTGAAACCAACTGGATTAACTGGCTGACGCTGCGCGCGGGTAATGCCCGGACATGGTGGCGACCATCGGAAGGTGAGCAGGTGGTGCTACTGAGTCTGGGCGGCAATCTGGAAACAGCCTTTGCGCTGCCCGCCATCTATTCGAATCAGTTCGCGCCACCGTCGACGTCGGCAGACGCCTGCGTGACAGAACATCCTGACGGTGGCTGGTTTGAATACGAACCTGCCACCGGGCGTTGGTATGTAAGGGGCATCAAATCAATGGTCATTGAGGCCGCTGACAACATCACCATGAAAACCAGTGAGTTTGTACTGGAGGCTGACCACACGCGCATTAACAGCGAAGTGGTGATCAATGGTGGCGTTACCCAGGGCGGCGGAGTGATGAGTTCTAACGGGATTGTGGTTGATGCACATCAGCATACTGGCGTCCTGAAAGGCGGCGACACAACCGGAGGCCCGGTATGACGCTTTATAGCGGGATGAACAATACCAGCGGTAAAGCCATTACTGATATTGACCATCTGCGCCAGTCGGTGCGGGACATTTTGCTGACGCCGCAGGGTAGCCGCATTGCCCGTCGGGAATATGGTTCCCTGCTGTCGGCACTGATAGACCAGCCACAAAATCCGGCATTACGCCTGCAGGTCATGTCGGCAGTGTATGTGGCGCTGAGTCGCTGGGAGCCACGACTGACGCTGGATTCCATCACCATCAACAGCAACTTTGACGGTTCTATGGTGGTGGAGCTGACCGGGCGGCGGAATAACGGTGTGCCTGTGTCCCTTTCCGTATCAACAGGAGCAGAGAATGGCAATGATTGACCTTTCGCAGTTGCCTGCACCGCAGATTGTGGATGTGCCGGACTTTGAGACGCTGCTTGCCGAACGCAAGGCAGAATTTGTGGCGCTTCATCCGAAAGATGAGCAGGAAGCCGTGATCCGCACGCTGGAACTGGAATCTGAACCCGTCACTAAATTGTTGCAGGAGAACGCTTACCGTGAGTTGCTTCTGCGCCAGCGCATTAACGAAGCCGCGCAGGCGGTGATGGTGGCTTACGCGATGGGCGGCGATCTTGACCAGCTCGCTGCCAACTACAACGTGACACGCCTGACGGTGACGCCTGCTGATAATGATGCTGTGCCGCCCGTTGCAGCTGTGATGGAAAGCGATGAAGCGTTACGCCTGCGTGTGCCTGCAGCCTTTGAAGGGCTTTCTGTTGCGGGGCCAACTGCAGCTTATGAATTTCATGCCCGAAGCGCCGACGGTAGGGTGGCGGATGCCAGTGCAACCAGCCCGGCACCTGCAGAGGTGGTGCTGACTGTCCTTAGCCGCGAAGGCGATGGAACTGCAGAAAAAGACCTGCTGGACGTGGTGGAAAAAGCTCTGAACAGTGAGAACGTCCGCCCGGTGGCTGACCGTCTGACGGTTCGCAGCGCAGAAATCATCCCGTATCGCGTGGAAGCCACCATTTTTCTCTATCCGGGACCGGAAGCAGAGCCGGTAATGGCAGCGGCAAAAGCCAGCCTGCAGAAGTACATCGCCAGTCAGACGCGTCTTGGTCGGGATATTCGCCGTAGCGCCATCTTTGCCGCCCTGCATGTTGAGGGTGTGCAGCGTGTGGAGCTGGCTTCTCCTCTGGCGGATGTGGTCCTGAACAAAACACAGGCGGCATCATGTACGCAGTGGAGCGTAACCAACGGAGGAACGGATGAATAGTCTGCTGCCACCGGGTTCAACTTCACTGGAGCGCCGACTGGCGCAAACCTGTAGCGGGATTTCTGATCTGCAGGTGCCGCTGCGTGACTTGTGGAATCCGGCTACCTGTCCGGTCAGCTTCCTGCCTTATCTCGCCTGGGCGTTCTCTGTGGATCGCTGGGACGAGGGCTGGACAGAAAGCGTCAAACGCCAGGTAGTGAAGGATGCTTTTTATATTCATCAGCATAAAGGAACCACCAGTGCCGTGCGGCGGGTGGTGGAACCGTTCGGATTCCTGATCCGCATTATTGAGTGGTGGCAGACCGGAGAGGCTCCGGGCACGTTTCGCCTGGATATCGGCGTGCAGGACCAGGGCATCACTGAAGATACCTATCTGGAACTTGAGCGACTGATAAGCGATGCCAAACCATGTAGCCGCCACATGATCGGCATGTCCATCAATCTGCAGACCAGCGGCCCGCATTGGGTGGGAGCCGCCAGCTATCTTGGCGAAGAAATCACGATCTATCCGTATATCAACGAAACAATTATTTCTGGCGGCACCGCGCATGAAGGCGGGGCGGTCCATGTTATTGACACAATGAGAGTGAATCCATGAGCACAAAATTTTATACCCTGCTGACGGATATTGGCGCGGCGAAACTTGCCAGCGCCGCCGCGCTCGGTGTGCCGCTAAAAATTACCCATATGGCGGTGGGCGATGGTGGCGGAACATTGCCGACGCCGGACGCAAAGCAGAGTGCACTGGTAAATGAGAAACGTCGGGCTGCGCTGAATATGCTCTATATCGACCCACAGAACAGCAGCCAGATTATTGCTGAACAGGTGATCCCTGAAAACGAGGGCGGTTGGTGGATACGTGAAGTGGGCCTGTTTGATGAGTCAGGGGCATTGATTGCCGTGGGCAACTGCCCGGAAAGCTATAAGCCGCAACTGGCTGAAGGCAGCGGGCGTACCCAGACCGTGCGCATGGTGCTGATTACCAGCAGCACGGACAATATCACCCTGAAAATCGACCCTGCTGTAGTGCTGGCAACCCGCAAGTATGTGGATGACAAGGCACTGGAGCTGAAGGTGTACGCGGATGATCAGATGGCAAAACATCTTGCCGCACCGGACCCGCATTCACAGTATGCAGCCAAAGAAAGTCCTACGTTTACCGGGACACCCAAAGCGCCAACGCCAGCGACGGGGAATAACACCACGCAGGTTGCGACCACCGCATTTGTTCAGGCGGCACTGACGGCTCTTATTAATGATGCGCCAGCCACGCTGGACACGCTGAAAGAAATAGCCGTAGCCATTAACAATGATCCGAAATTCAGTACCACCATTAACAATGCGCTGGCACTGAAAGCGCCGCTGTCGAGTCCGGCACTCACCGGAACGCCAACCGCACCGACTGCGGCACAGTCGGTCAACAATACACAGATTGCCACCACGGCATTTGTGAAATCGGCGATTGCGGCAATGGTGGGTTCTGCACCTGCGGCACTGGATACACTGAACGAACTGGCGGCGGCGCTGGGGAATGACCCGAACTTTGCCACGACAATGCTTAATGCACTGGCAGGTAAACAACCGCTGGACAATACGCTGACTAATTTGAGTGGAAAGGATGTAGCTGGTCTTCTCGCATACCTTCAATTGGGAGAAGCGGCAAAACGGGATGTCGGAACCGGTAATAATCAACTCCCGGACATGTCCGCATTTGGTATGTCGCGAAACGGACAAACTGCCTGGGATATTCTCCCAAATGGTATGATTCGACAGGCTGGCACTGTGACACTGACACCAGTTGGTAACTTCAACGCGCAGGTGCTTGGTGGGGTGACGTACTACACCCATTACTACAGGGTTAATTTCCCCAGACAATTCCCAAATGCACAAATAGCAACGCTGGCAACACTAGCGAGCTCAGAGTTTTCGAAACAGACAACAATGGCCGGAAAATCACTGTCAACGCATCGCGATACTGATTCTGGCGCTGACGTATCAAGAACGCGATTCACTGTGGCGTATACGACACCCAATCTCGGCGAAACACCGACACTGCATTTTGAAGCAATAGGATACTAAATATGGAGAATATCTATTTCAGCCCAACGACCGTTGGTTTTTATGTTTCTGAACAAGAGCGACCTGATGATGCGGTTGAAGTCTCGCCAGAGGTGGAGGCATTTTTGAGGGAGTGTGTTATCTGGGGAGCGGATACATTTAACGTAGAGCGAGATGCAGCAACGGTGACATATCCAACAGAACTGCTTGAATATGTCACCACCTACAACGCCCCCGTTAAATATCCTGCGGATTGACAGGCCATACGGGTTTTGCTGTATCAACACGCATCAGCAAGACCCGGTATTTTTTCCATTCAGATAACGCGGCGGTTTCTTCTGCCGTCGCGATTTCCGCATCAAAAGCATCCTGTCTCCAGACTATTTCCTTATCAGCCATAGAACGCAATACCGTTCTTTTCTGTTCAGCCTGAATAATCTGTTGTTCAGCGGAGAGTGGCGGGATATCAATCCACGCAGGATTACCATTTTTATCAGCCCCCAGCGTTTTGCCTTGTGGCGCTACGCCTGTGTAAATTGCCATTGTTTCATCATCAACATCAACGCCATTTTCAGGCCATGAACCGGCGCTGATATATACCCCTTTTAGTGCTTTTGGATAGAAAGAGCCTTTATAAAATTTATTCATTCTTAATACCCCAGCGCGATAAAACAACAATCTTCGGTGCCCTCTCCGGATGGCGACCAGTTCTGAATACTGATATGCGTTCTGCTGGCAATACGCACATTCATCGCGGCATTGTAGCCAGATGTTCCACGGTTTCCGGTCGCAAATAAGCCTGCATAGGGAAAAGC
>ERZ772969.406-NODE-406-length-40885-cov-7.674186_pt1 | contig 40885 bp, 29 predicted proteins | sample MGYA00511676_ERZ772969 | MGnify/ENA primary metagenome ERZ772969 (study PRJEB29015, sample SAMEA2737651) | human gut metagenome | biome: human gut; feature: human-associated habitat; material: faeces | place: China | collected 2012 ... | reverse complement strand
CGCCCATGCTTGCTCTCCTTACGCGACCTTTGTGACGCTAATGACGCTGATGACGCTGTTTGTGAGATATCCCATTTGAAAAGCTGGGTTATGTCAATTTCAGCGTCATTAGCGTCATCTGCGTCATTTCCGTCATGGGAGAACTTCATCTGCCGCGCCTGCGAGGTGCGGTGGGTTTCATAGCGGATACCTCTTGGCGTGAATACGGTATCGAAGTGTTCCACGATTTTCCGGGTCAGCTGGTGGGGCAAAACGCCCTCGATATCGGCTGCGGAAAGCAGTTCGGTGGCTGTGCCCTGCCATGTTCCGACACTATCGATGTAGTCAGCCACTTTCCAAAGGTAACTCGGCACCGCCTTAGCGACAATTTGTTCGGTGCTTTCTTCCTCGTCCAGCATCCAAACGCAATTTTCTTCGTGCAGGCGCAGTGTTTTGTTGTCCATATCGCGCCCGGTCACCAAAATGCTGGCGGTCTGGCTCATGCGTTTGCGCTGCATGACCCAGCTGGTATCAGACGCACCCATCAGACCATTTGAACCTGCAATCTGCTGGAATGGGTCGTCTGCGGCTTGTTTGCGCAGATGGTGGATCAGCAAAATGCAGACATTGTACTTATCAGCCAGTGCCTTCAATGAGCTGATTTCCTTGTAATCGCTGGCATACATACTGTTGTTCTGGTCGTTGGAACGAACCTTTTGCAAGGTGTCGATGACAATCAGCCCGGTGTCCGGGTGCTGATAGAGGAAACTGGTGAGCTGTTCTTCCAGCCCCTGCCCGATGCTGCCGCATTCCGTCTGCATGACCAGCCGTTCGGGGGCTTCTTCGCTGCCCACAAGCTGGAGAAGGCGCTTTTGCAGGCGGTTGAAAGTGTCCTCCAGCGATAGATAAAGCACGGTGTGCGGCTCTATTTCGCGTCCCCACATAGGCTTTCCCTGTGCCACCTGCAGGCACAGCCACAGTGTCAGCCAGCTTTTGCCTGCCTTGCTGGGACCTGCAAACAGCGCCAGACCTGCTGGGAGCAAATCAGGAATGATCCACTTGACCGGCGGCAGCGGCGTGGAGAGCAGTTCTTCGGCGGAGATCGTTTTTGGAAGTTTTTCATAATTCATTCGCATCGTCCTTTCTGTTTTGGTATATATCTATTATCTCATAGTATCGTAATTTTGTGTGTAGTAAGTTTTACTCTCTAGTGTTAAGTTGTACGGCTCACGCTGCCCCACACCCCCACAAACGCGCCAAACGGCGGGTGTTCTGGCTGTTTCGTATCCGTGTGCTGCGTGTGGCATCTGCCCCACACCGGGCGGATTTGGGCGGTTACTGCGAGTGAATCAGTTCTGATTCACTTTTACACCTTTCCCTCTGAATTGTGAATCAAATCTGATTCACTCCCAATAAATTTTCCGAAAGTATACTGTTTTGATTCACTACTTTTACTGGGCTGGAAAAAGTGAATCCGTTCGGTATACTTTCGGGATAACATTTCGATTTACAGCTGCATTTGCCCACCTTGCCCCAGCTGTGGGGACGATTTGCAAGGCTGCCGTTCGGCTGCAACGGCATCATGGGTATTTTCACCCCAGTCAGGTTCTCTGCCTGCCGCCCTCATTGTGTGAACTATGACTGGACGGAAGTATCTTTACGACCACATCTGTCATTGCGCTCCACTCCGCCACGGGGTGTTTACCAGAGACTGAATCGCTCGTGCCCGGTGGCAGTCATGGCGCGTACTCTGTCTGCGCTGCTGTACTCGTAAGTTGACGGCAATGTGGTGAATGTACCTTGCTTGTCGGATATGCAGTTTTCAAGGTGCCGAATCTATTTGAGACGGGGAGGTGCTCTTGCCAAAATCAAGGCAGCTCCTACGCGCTCACGCGGGTCTGACCGCACGGACTTTTCAGAACATAATTGATCACATTGATTTTGGGGATTTTGTAAGCGTTTGCCAGCCGGATGCAGCTGATTTCGCCCTCCCCCAGCAGGTCATACGCCGCGTGGCGGCTGATGCCCAGCATGGCTTGCAGATCCTTGACCGTTACAATGTCCGGGTACTCCGCAAACATGAGCTTGTACATTTCTCTGATTTCTTTACAATCCATTCGATCACCATCCTTGAATTTCAACTTTCGCATATTTGCGATGTAAATATAGGATACTGCGCTTTTATGCGAATGTCAATAGTTTTCGCAAAATTGTTACTTTTTTCTTGCGCTTTTATGTTATGGTGTGGTACAATAAGGAAAATCCTTCAAAGTGAGTGAACGAAATGAACATCGGAGAAAAAATCAAGCGCATCCGCCAGCACCGCCGCATGACCCAGAAGGAGTTGGGTGAGTTGGTCGACCTCAGCGCAAACCGCATTGCACAGTACGAGATGGGTTACCGCGTACCAAAAAAGCCCCTGCTAAATCAAATAGCAAAGGCTTTGCGTGTTTCCCCGTTGGCACTTTCCGATGGCGGAAACGGCCCGGCAAACGATATTCTGGAGCAGCTTTTCTGGCTGGACGAGGAGCAGCCCGGCGTTATCAAGCTGGTGCCCACCGAGCGCGGCACAGCACAGTATAATGCCAACCCAAACCTTGCGCTGCACTATGATGACAACGATAACTGGCCGCCACGCTCCCCGGTGGCGATGTGGTTTGATGATACGATTCTGGATGATTTTCTGAAGGATTGGGCTGCAGTTCAAAAGAAGTTGTACGCAGGGGAAATCACGCAGGCTGAGTATTTTGAGTGGAAGATTATGTGGCCGTCTACCCTCTGATGCAGCTAACAAATGCAAGATTTACAAGCAATGGGGAAAAGCAAAATGAAGAATCGCGGCAAAAACGGTAGAGAAACAAATTCTTCACGCTCGGCAGAGTATATCACCGTAAATATAGATTATGACAAATTATCAAATGCAATAGTTTCTGCACACAATCGTATAGAAAGTAAAAAGCGTCTTGCAGAAGAAGAATCCGCGAAAGCGTGGCGAAAAAATCTCGGCTGGGCAGACTATTCGCACGAGCGTAATATCTTCAAGCGAAAGTTTCTTGAAACTATAAATTGGATTGTAGTGTTTTGTCGGATTTTATCAACCAAAAATAAATATACGTCAGACACGCACGTAACGAATGTATTTCTGCAATTTCTTCTCGAATTGATTTTTTCTGCACTATCCGTTAGTTCTTTCATCCTTTCGATTGCGCTTGTTGCATACTGGATTTTCCATTTTCTCGATAGTTTCCTCGGAAACTTATTCTTTGTGATTTTTATTAGTGCTTTAATCTTATTAGGCTTTATTGCACGAAAAGTTGCGGCAGAAATCGAAAACATACGCGATATACAACTGGTGATTTCTATTTTGTCTGCGGTTACATCTTTTATTGCCATGATTATTGCCCTTATTGCTTTAGTGCTATAATCGGAGAATGTGCTTAACCACTTCACTCTGGCGGAATATTTTGCTATAATACAATTAAATATGGTTGCAATATGCAAACTGAGAAACGGAGAAAGTGCCATGCCAACTTTGGAATGGATTGGGAAAGATAAAGTTATTAACCATCATCAAGATGTACCTTACCGTGTGTTGGAACGACAATATAGTTACGATGAGCAGGGACAGCACGCCGAGGACAATGGCAGCGAAAACATGATTATCCATGGGGATAATTTGGAAGCATTGAAATCGCTGCTGCCGCGTTACGAGGGTAAAGTAAAGTGTATCTATATTGATCCACCTTATAACACCGGCAATGAGGGATGGGTTTATAACGATAATGTCAATGATCCCAAGATTAGAAAGTGGTTGGGCGAGGTCGTAGGCAAAGAGGGCGAGGATTTGTCCCGCCACGACAAGTGGCTGTGTATGATGTACCCGCGCCTGAAGCTGTTACATAAGTTGTTGGCGGATAATGGTGTTATTTTTATTAGTATAGATGATAACGAGATAAAGTACTTACGCCTAATCCTCGATGAGATATTTGGTCCAAATTGTTTTGTTCATGAAATAATTTGGAAAAACAAATATGGTCCGGGAGCATTTACACGCGGTATAGGAAATGTTCATGAATACATTGTTTGCTATTCTAAATCCCCCTTATTATCTGTAGCGGCGCCCTTATCCGATGAAGAAATAAAAAAGTACAAACTTAAAGACGACAAATACTCGAAAAGAGGAGGCTATATTACACAGCCCCTTGCCACTCGAAGTAAAGATGACCGTCCAAATCTAGTTTATCCAGTTTATTATAAAGGAGAAGAAATTTACCCCGATAAACAATGGATATGGGAGAAAAGTCGATTATACGAAGCTATTGAAAATGACGAGGTCGTATTTAATGAGAATAAAGGAAAATGGAGCGTTCGCTTCAAGCAATACCTAAAGGACGCGAATGGCGTTATTCGACTTGGAAAACCCATCTCCATACTTACAGGTCCATATAACCAAGATGGGACAAAGGAGATTGAAACAATTTTCGGTGAAAAAATCTTCAACAATCCAAAACCAAAAGAACTTGTAAAATACCTATTGTCCTTTGTATTTGATGGTGCTGAAGATACTGATGGTATATATTTAGATTCATTTGCCGGCTCGGGTACAACAGCTCATGCAATTCTGGATTTAAATAAGGCTGGTGGAAATCGGAAATTCATACTTATTGAAATGGGCGATTACGCCGACAGTATCACCGCCGAACGTGTCAAGCGCGTTATAAAAGGCTATGGTGAGGACAAAAAGACTGTCCCCGGTACAGGCGGCAACTTCAGTTACTATGAGTTGGGCGAACCTCTCATGATTGGGGACAATCTGAACGAGGCCGTTGGCACCAACAAAATCCGTGAGTACATTTGGTTTACCGAAACAAAAGAAAACTTCCAGAATCCTAACGCAGATAAACCGTATTATCTTGGCTCTACAGCTCAAACAGGATATTACTTCTTTTATGAGCCTAACAGGGCTTGCGTATTGGATTATAAGTTTCTTTCCACTATCACAGTCAAGGCCGGCAACTATGTGATTTATGCTGACCGCTGTGCTATCAATGCAGACGACCTACAAAAGCTCAAGGTCATTTTCAAGAAAATTCCACGAGACATCACAAAACTGTAAGAAGGGCGAACGGATATGGAACTAAAAAATTATCAACGAAAAGTAATTGATGATTTGACCCGTTACCTTGATTTGATGCAAGAAACGAACGACATTGTCAAAGCCTACAATATGTTTTGGAAAGGGCAAAATGTACCCGTAGGCATAAATGGTATGCAGCCCTACCAAAATTTGATCCCCGGAGTGCCGGATTTGTGCTTGAAAGTTCCTACCGGCGGTGGCAAGACTTTTCTTGCTTGTAATGCCATTGCGCCTATTTTTGACGCGATGCCCATGTTGAAAATGAAAGCGGTTGTTTGGCTGGTTCCGTCCGAGGCAATTCTAACGCAGACATTGGCCGCCCTGCGCAATGTGAATCACCCATATCGTCAAGCCATTAACCTACAGTTTCAGCACAATGTGGAGGTTTACACCAAAGACCAACTTCTAAGCGGACAAAATTTCAATATTACTGCCGTGCGTGAACAGCTTTCCATTATGGTACTGTCTTATGACTCGTTCCGTGGGCGCAAAGAACTGTTGAAAGCCAAACAGGAAAATAGCGCCCTTGCGCCAATGGCAAAGGCTCTTGGCGCGCCGGATATGCCATTGGAAGATACCGATGAAACCGCCTTAATGCAGATTATCAACCAGTTGAATCCGCTCGTCATTGTAGATGAAAGCCACCATGCCCGCAGTAAGCTGAGTAAAAAAATGCTGCAAGACTTCAATCCTTGCTTTATACTGGATCTGACGGCAACTCCCACCAAGGAAAGCAATATCATTTCCTATGTCGATTCTATCCAGCTGAAAAAGGAAAACATGGTCAAATTGCCGGTGGTAGTCTATAACCGCCAACGTCAGAGTGATGTGGTTTTTGATGCCATCGACCTGCGCAATAATTTGGAGCAGAAAGCCATTGAAAGCAAGGATGGATATATCCGCCCCATTGTTCTGTTTCAAGCACAGCCGAAAGGAAAAGAAGATAGCACCACCTTTGAAAAGCTGCGCAAACAGCTTGTTGATACAGGTATTCCCGCAGATCAAATTGCCATTAAAACAGCCGATGTAAATGAACTAAAGGGCGTAGACTTGATGAGCGAAAGCTGTCCTATTCGGTACATCATCACGGTCAACGCATTGAAAGAAGGCTGGGATTGTCCCTTTGCTTATATTCTTGCCACGCTAGCCAACCGCACCAGTAAGATTGATGTAGAGCAGATTGTGGGGCGAATTTTGCGCCAGCCGTATACGCGTCCTCATAGTGTAAAAGCGCTGAATATGTCGTATGTGCTGACTTCTTCTAACGATTTTCAGAGCACTTTGCGTGGTATTGTTGCAGGTCTGAATAGTGCAGGATTCAGCAACCGGGATTGCCGCGTTGTGGAAGAGCAGGAAGAACCTAATACACCCACGCCTGTGCAGCAGGACTTTGACACTGTTCCCGCTCAACCGGCAGATGAAAGCGTTGGATTTGCGCCCGCAGATCATATCGAGGCGGTAGAACCCAATAATGAGCAGCCGGAGTTTTTAAACTTTGATCCCGCAGCGGTTGCAGTAGCTTTGCAGCAGAACAAGGGGCGACCTTCCTCTGCAACGCAAGATATGTTGGACAAGGCCGAACAACAACAAAACGACTTTGCTGCTGCTATGCAGGAAAACGAGGAAAATGGGCTTTCTGATTTGCCGCAGGAGGTGCAGGAAAAAGTGACGAGTTTTGCAATTGCAAATGAATACAAAGATGAAATTGCTGACCTGCGCTTACCGCAATTCTTTGTGAAAGTTCCTGAAAGTTTGTTTACGAGCGGTATGACGGAGTTCTTGAGCAAAGAAAATTTGCTGGCAGAGTTTAGCCTTGAGGGGCAGCCGTACAAAATCAACTTTGAAACTACTGATGATGAAATTGCAGAAGTTGACATCGTAACGAGTGGAAGCAATGTTCCCAAAGTGTCTGCAATGGATAGCGCTGCACAGAAATATTTTCGCGAGCAGTTCAGCAAGCGTTCTTCGGAGGAGCGCATCCGTGTCTGCAAAGATCTAATTCACCACCAGTTAAACAAGATGGATTCCATTGATTCGGCTGAATTGAAGCGGTATATTGACCGTGTTGTCAGATGCATGAACCGAGAGACCCTAGATGCTCTGGAGAAGTCGCCCAATGCGTTTGCAAGAAAAATCAAAGAATACATTATTTCGCTGCAATCCGAGTATGCGGAGCAGGTATTCTCTGACTGGTTAGAATGTGGAAACATTGTTGTGGAGAATTGCTACAAATTTCCACCGCGCATTACACTATTGAGTAGCACAGATCGTTACAAAAAGAGTTTGTACACCGCTGAGGCCGATGATATGGATCGCTTAGAGGCTGATATGGTGCTAAAGCTGACAGGGCTGCCCAACATAAAATGGTGGCACCGTAACGATGGGAGAAAAGGATTTTGCCTAAACGGGTTTATCAACCATTACCCGGATTTTATCGTTATGACGAACAGCGGCAAGATTCTGCTGATTGAAACTAAGGGTGATCATCTGGAAAATACCGAAACGAAACAGAAGCTGCATCTTGGTCGCAAGTGGCAAGATGCAGCAGGGAGAGAGTATCGGTATTATATGGTGTTTCAAGATAAGGATCTCAATTTGGAGGGCGCATATAGCTTCGAAAGGTTCATGGAACTGCTACCAAAATTGTAAATATAAAAGGCATTGTGGAGTTTTTACTGCAATGCCTTTTATGCTGTAAAAGAGCCAAAAGCCGGTCATTTTGCTTTCATTGCTAGAAAATTTCGCATTTGGAACCAAAATCATTGACTTTTGGTTCTGTGCGTGATAAAATAAGCTCTAGAAAGGTGGTTAGACCCATGAGTGGTGCTTATGCGGCAAACTTACTTCCCCTTGAGCCTGCCTTAATCGATCAAAGCTACTTTTTGGATGAATTAATTGACGCAACTGCCAAATTAGAGGTGTATAAAGAAAAAATCAAGGACAGCAAGCTAGATAGTGCATGGTTTATGCCAACCTTACAACAGAAGGAAGCTTTGGCCTCATCAATGCTTGAGGGGACACAGGCGACCTTGGATGGTGTTTTTACCAATCAAGTCGCTCCCAATGATAAGGATCGTAATCTAAATGAAGTTCGAAACTACTATCTTGCTACTATCAGCGGTTATCGATATTTACAAGGGAATGAATTTTCTGACGATTTCTTTCTCCATATGCATGAGTTGTTAATGCAAGGCAATGTACGAAAGCCCGCATTAATTGGAAAGTATCGAACAACGCAAAATTACATCGGAAAAAACGATGCTTCTCATGCGATCACGTTCATTCCACCGGCACCAGATGAAGTGCCATCATTGATGAAAAATCTGATCGCTTATATTAACCAGCCTAAAGATAAGTACAGACCACTTATTAGAGCTGCAATTATCCACGCCCAATTTGAAACGATACACCCATTTATAGACGGCAACGGTCGTGTAGGGCGAATGCTAATACCGATGTACTTATATGCACAAAAGCAAATCGAACTTCCGTGTTTTTTCATTAGTGAAGCACTAGAACGTGATAAAATTCGGTATTATACGCTACTCAATGACATTCGATATAAAAACGACTGGAATGAATGGATCCGCTTTTTCTTGGCAACAGTAGCTAAGCAATGCGATAAATATATTAGCACTATCACAGCCATCAATACCCTTTATGAAAAGCATCTCGGAATTGCAAAGGATTTGGCACGTTCCGCCAGCATTGTAGATATAATAAATATTCTTTACCAATATCCGGTAGTTACAGCAAAACAAATTGCGGATCGGACTAATATCCCTTTCACCAGTATCAATCGATATTTAGCCTTATTAACGGAACATCGTATTTTGTATTCCGATAACAAAAAACGTAATCGGACATACTTCTATTACGATTTGCTAGATATTCTTAGGTGAGATGAAAGCCGCAGTACGAATTCCGCATTGGTTCGGACTTCAAAAAACGTTTTCAATGTTTTTTGCGCAGAAGAAACGTGGCATTTCCGTGCTTCACGTGCACACAGAATGAAGCGAGTAAAAGCTGCACTTCCGAAGATTTTGACACACAAAATAAGCAACGAAAAAACTTTTTCTACGCAAATTCATTGACATTTATAATTTCGACAGCTATACTATTTATAAGGAGAAAGGAGATCTAAAATGGATTTAAGTGGCTTTACTCCTTTTGATTTCACAGAAGGTGTTCCGTATTTTTCGATTACCCAGAATGGTCTTACGTTCAACAAGGCGGTTACCTTGAAGATGGGATCTCCGTCCTACGTGCGCCTTCTTATCAACGAAAGCTCTCGTCAAATCATATTACAGGCCTGCCCAGAGAATGCGCCTAAAGCGGTTGCTTTTTATCGGATGAAGAAAAACGGGGTTCTTTCTGTTCGTTGGAACTCTCAAGATTTGATATCAACATTCAAGAGGTTGCTGAATTCCGATCTGTCTCATGGATATCGTGTAGATGGCGAACTTATCGAGGGTGGTCTCATGCTGTTTGATTTGAACAGCGCTAAACCTTTGGTTTAACAGCTAATTTTAGTTGTTAAATATATAAAAAATACCCGCCAGAACGGTGTCACCCAATCTGACAGGTATTGCTTGAAGAGCTGGAATAAAATCTCCAACTAGGATTGTTAGCACTTTCTAGTTTACCCGATTATTCCGACTTTTTCAAGCAAATTCCGGATTTGCCTTAAACTTGCTTTAACCTTGTTTAATACTTTTCCGAGATTTGTGTAAAGGAGGAATTTGCATGGGATTTGTTCAACAAAACGGCGATGCCGATTTTGTGTATACTGCTTACATCACTTTGCGTAATGGTCGTAGGCTTTATGCGCGGGAGTGCGGTAAAAAGGCGTTTATAATTCCTGTTGACCGTAGTGATTTAAAGCGTAAATAAGAATCACTTACTTATTAGGAGCGTTGGGTGGAGATTCGCTTCTTTCTATTTTAGAAAGGACAATCATTATGAATTCAAAAAAGTCATCTTCTTCCATGGCCTCTCTTGCATCCGCATCCCTACGGAACAAGAATACTTCCAAAATTCAAAAACAGCTCGCCGCGAGCGTTCTTTCCCAAGTGAATACTTCTCATCAAACGGGCAAAGCAATGGAGACGATTGCTTCATCGGTTCTCAATAGTGAAAAGTATTCGAATGCAACAAAAAGCTTCGCAGGTAGTGTTTTAGCTCAGTCAGATAAGCAGCGTTAATGCCAGTCAAAGACACAAATCGCAGTGCGGTTTGTGTCTTTTTGCTTTTTATCAAATAGGAATGCACGTTTCATTTGGTTGCTCTTTCTCGCTTCTTTTCCGCTCCGCTCATGTGCTAAGCTTGCTCTTCTCCATACAAATTTGGTTTAGCTCACATGTTTGTTTAATAATCTGGATCCACTGATGATCCCCAGCCATACGTCCATTTGTTTTTTCGATAATCAGCAGTGGGTCAAAGAAAGGAACATCCATTTCCCGAAGAATGTCTTTCAGACCGGCTCGGCTGGCAGGCAGGCATCTTTCTTTTAAGAACTCCTCGAAATCTGCCCAAGACGGATTTTCTACAACGCCAAAGGCTCGTAGCGGAATGCGGTCAGTATGGGCTTTGCTGTATTTTCAAAAAGTGCCAAATCAAATTTTAGAGTTCAAATACTCCACGAGTTCCCAAACTGTTGTCAGAGGGTTGCTTTGCCGCGAAATCGGCTCGATGCCTTGGCTCCGAATCTGTTCGGTACGAACTTTCGCTCTCTGAATTGCAGTTGCCTGCAAAGGCTTCAAAACGTCAAAGCAATCCCTGTTCTTCTCATAATCGGGGATTCTGTTTGGCTGTTTCAGCAAGCGAATCAATGCCTGACAATCTTCGACCTCTGTCTGCTGATTTACAAAGTGTAACAAGAACCATAGTTCGAAGGATGGATTGGAGTAGGCTAGATGATAGCCCTCCTTTTGAGCGGACTGTTTGGCGCGCAGAAGAACCTCGTTGGAATTATCGTCACGGTCAAATACGCACCAGATGGAATCGCCATCTTCCGGGTAATACGGATTATTGCCCATCGTTGCCTTGGCCTTCTGCACAAGCCTGTCAGCGGACTTATACTGCGAAGAAATCGGGATAATGTCAATATTGCATCCTCGGCTGCGGAAACGCTTGAAATAGCGAATCTCGGTTTCACTGCCCTCGCAGATGAGATACACCACCGGATTGCGCTTTCTGGTGTGAGCAGACTTGCGGCTGATCTCTTTTATTCTGCCCATGCTGCATTCCCTCCAATGAACGGAATCGCGCCGTAGCGGCCTTGCAGATACCCTTTGGAGATGTTCTCACCTTTCCGGGGAGAAAACTCAGTCAGAGCGTAAATATCGGTCTGCATGGTCTTTTCATCTTTCTCTGCAAACCAGATCTGATCACGCCGAAGCAAAGTCAAGTCGAGAAGCCCGGTGTCGTGGGTCGTGAAGATGAGTTGTGTATGGTTCGTATTGATGGCGGCATCCTGCATCATTTCGATCAAGTGCCGGGTCAGGAGTGGGTGCATACTGGATTCAATCTCGTCTACCACCAGAATAGCCCCAGATTCCAGAGCAGCGAGCCACATACCGATGCGAGAAAAAAATCGCTGTGTTCCAACGGATTCCTGCCCCAGCGGAAGCCAGAAGCCCTTGGATGTGCCATCTTCAGTGTCGAGAGTGTGTAGGGCAGAAATGATAGGTTCTTCCTTGGAACCAGTGATGCGGATGTCTTTGATGCCTAGATCGGCATACAGCATTTCATGCAGGATACGGCTCTTTTCGGAGCCGCCCAGCCGGATGGCAGACAGAGCGGCATCCAGTCGCATTTCTGTTCCCATGAAACCTGTCAGCTTTTCAAAGAACCACAGATACGCTTTTTCGGTTTGCGGACAGTTCCACTCGTTCGAGCTGGACAGATACAGACGATTTTCGGCAGTTCGTCCAGCAAGCGTGAACTGCTCTTGAATGTTCTCGCGGAACTGATAGTCATTGTTTTCTCTGGAAAAAATCAGTGCTTCCCGGCCATTAGGCCAGTGATAGAGATATTCGGTCAAAATTCTGGACTTGTCAAACGAGAACCCATAGGCATACTTGATGCCGCCATAGAAATAGATAGCTTCAAAGCTGGTCGGCTGTGTAGGTTGGTCTGTGAAAGCAAACGGTTCCTGCGGAAGCGGTTCGCCCTTCAGCAGCTTGGCATATCGGCCACAGACCATTTCCCGCATGAGCAGGAGAGCATGGAGGACATTGCTCTTTCCCGCTGCATTTGCGCCGTACAGTGCCAGCACTGGAACAAGCTGTTTCTTCTCGTCCGGTGAAATCAGGCAGTCGACCAGACTTTTATCTGTGGATGCTTTTAAGCTGATGATGGCTGTATCCTTGATGGAACGGTGGTTGGTGACTGAAAATTGAAGCAGCATCGCAATTCCTCCCAGATGATTTCTCGAATCCAGTGTACTCTATTCTGGGCAGAAAGTCAAATTTTAATTTCGACATTTGCAGATATTTTTCAAAATTCAAGAATAAAATTTAAGATGTTGGCTTTTTATACCGTTCTAATACTATTAGAGCTTATTCTGCATACGCAATCTTCCTCACCACCACTTCCTCCGCCTGCACTTTCCACCCATTTCAATTTAAGAACATTCTTGAATCTTAGATATCCAATTTTCCAGTCAGTGACTGGAAAATTGAAACGGGAACCGTATCAGACCGATGGAAGCAGCCTTAAAGTGTTAGCGTTCACATGAGGTCGAATAGTCATCTTATCTGGCTTTGCGTAAGTTGCTAATTTCTCTGATTGCGGTGTAGTGTTTTCCACATTTTCGGCTGATCTCGTTGAAAAAATCGGACGTCACAAATTCCAGCAGCCATACTTTGGGAATCATATACTTAGGTGTTTGTAGGATGGTTTTCAGCAAGCCCTTGCTGCACCATTTCAGAATTGTGTGGCGTTGGTAGCCTGTCACCTCGCAGACTTGCGCAACGGTCAGTACATCCGGGTAATTGGCTAACTGCTGCTCGTACCATTCCTTGGCCAGCAGCCGTTCCTCGCCTTTGTAGTTCAGCTTGCGCTCCAACGATGCGGCAGGTTTCTTGTGTTTGGGGTAGTTGTAATACCACCCGCTGGGCGGAGTGTAGCGCATCGGGTCGGACTCTCGGCGGTAGAGATACTCGGCAACATCTCTCTTGGCGATTTTATAGCAGCGGGTTTTCTTTCCGTTGTTTTTGCAGGGAACAAGCCCGCTTTGCAGGAGATAAAGCGAAGTGCGCGTTCCGATATGGCAAACGATGCGGAAATCGTTGCGGCTCATCGGGTCCGGATAGGGTGTTAGGAGTTCTTCAATCTTTTTTGCCAAAGGGTCTTTGCTTACTGTTTCTTTCTTCATTTCGGGTTCTCCTTGTTTGTAAAGTGGAACCCGAAAAATCACCACTTCATTTTTTTCCTGCATTTTTTCTTATTCGTGTCCGCAAACCTGCACCATTATCCGGCTTTTTGGGCAGGGGTTATCTTGCATCTTATCTTGCATTTCTCCCAAAAAGTCGCCATTTTTGCCCCAAAACGGGCGATTCTGCTTCTTTTCGTACCTACATTGTTTTTTGCTGGTTTATCAGTGCTTTTTCCACAAACATCGCCCAAAATCAGCGGACAAACCAGCCTGTATCAGCCTTGGTTATCACCATATTACATTTTCAAAGATTAACTCGAAATGCGATAGGGCGTTTGTAGCGCCGCCAGAGTTCAAATCTCTGATGCTCCGCCAATCAACGGTACAAAGTGCTTTTTTAAGCACTTTGTACCGTTTTTTTATGCAAAAAACGGAATTTTTGAGTTTGACAATTTCATAACAGGAGAGAAAACGCCCTGTTTTGGAGAGAAATCACACTTTTTTAAGTGTCATTTCCCGGATTCGAACCCATTCCAAGCCCGTTCAGCATCGCTTCTGCCGAAGAAACCTTGGAAGCATAGTCCAAATGCGAATAAATATTCGCCGTGGTAGAGAAATCGCTGTGTCCCAGCCACTCCTGAATCATCTTCATCGGGACACCGTTTGCCAAAAGCAAACTGGCGCAAGAGTGGCGCAAATCGTGAAAGCGGATGCGCCGCAGATGATAATTTTGCAAGATAATCTGGAACGAATTGGAGAGATAATCCGGCTTGAGCAGATTGCCCATTACGTCTACGCAGATGTAGTCTGCGTATTTTTTGTTGTAGCACCTACCGCACAGCTTGCGGTTTTCTTTCTGTTCCTCCTGCAAGGCCAGTAGCCGTTCCCGGAAAACCGGTACAAGCGGCAAGGTGCGCTTGCTGGATTTGGTTTTTGTGCCATTGGATTCTACAAGAACTTCTTTTCCATTCAGCCGAACCGTTGTGACCGTGTGGCAGATTTCAAGGGTGTTCTGCTCAAAGTCTACAGCAGCCCATTTCAGCCCTACAACCTCGCTGCGGCGCAGACCATAAAAGGCAGTCAACATAACTGCCACCTCAATTTTACTGCCGCGCACAGCGTCGAACAGTGCGTTCATTTCATCCTTGCTGTAAAAGTTCCCGGTAAATTCGTTTTTCTTCGGGCGGTCTACCTTGTCGGCAGGGTTCACATCGATCAGGTCCGTTTTCACTGCGTATTTCAAGGCGCGGTGGATAACCGCATGATAGTGAATGACCGTATTGGGCTTCACACGCTCCAACTGTTCCTGATAAAACGCTTGGATATGAACCGCTTTCAGGTCGCCCAGCGTAACGCCGAGATTTCTAAAGTAAGGAATGATCCTGCTGTTCGACAGTTCCTTGTAGCTTGCGTAGGTTGTCAGCTTGACGGTTGACTTTGCGATTTCCAGCCATTGCACCAGATAATCCGCAAACAGCATAGCTTTGCTGGGCGGACCGTTGGGGTCAACGGGTGGCTCAAAGTCGTCTTGCAGCTCACGCATCATCGCCTCGGCGCGCCGCTTGTTGCCCTTGATGGGCAAGCCCGTGGATTGCCATTTGGTTTTGCGTTTGCCGTCATAAGTTTTGTAGGTCAGTACCACATAGTAGATACCATTTTTTTCTTGCAGATGCCCTGCGACCATAAATAAATACCTCCTTCGGTTTGGGTCGCCCCCGATCTGCTGTTGACAAGAACAGCATAACGCATCGGCGCAAAACAATCAACACTGTCGATTCTCTGCTCGACAGTGTTGACCGCAAATCTGAAGGTAGGTAAACAGGTGTGCTTTGGGGATGCGATACGAGCGCCCGATTTTCATTGCCGGGATTTTGCCTTCGTGCAGCAGCTTGTACCCCGTTTTGGTGCTGATTCGCAGGGCATCGCACATCTGCTCGATGTTCATCACATCGGGATACTTGCGCAGCATCACACGGTAGGCATCGCGCTGGTTAAATCCTTTGCTGCTTATACAAAACACCTCTTTTTTGAAAATTTGCGGATTTAATTCCACAAGCATGGCGGTCACTTGTTGAAAACTTGTGGCCGCCATAATCTGGAATTAAATGGTATACCCTATTCGACACTACTTCCCGGATATAAAGGGCAAACCACCGGCCCGGCTGCTGGAAACAGCTCCCACTTCCTGTACCACATTGTTGGCAGTACCGCCGACGCCTTGAGAGCATCGCCACGGTGTGTATCATGATTGCTGACCCTTCGCTTGAGGTATGTGTTCCGCGCCACCTCTCCCGCCTCTGGGGGTGCTCCGCTGCGGTTAGGCAGCCTCATCGCGTCAGAGTCGGGACGCACCTGCCGACGCTCCTTGGGTTGCGGCAAGGTCAGTTGTATGTAGCCGGTGATTCGGATATTCGATTATCAAGGTGCAGAAAAGGGGGAATGAGGGATTTTTTATCCCTCTATATAAGAACAACGCGAAAAATGGAAAAAGTTCGAGAAAAATTTTTGATTTTGGCAAAATATTTTTTCGGGCTACACGAATGGTGATTTTTTTTGCTATATGGTGTTCCGGAAAAACACCCTGAATATAGACGGTTCCTACGATTACGACATATTTGTGATTATTCTGCCGGAACTGTAATTGCGAATACCAAACCAAAAGAGAAAGTGGAGCCGAGGCTCCACTTTCTCTTTTTTAGACCCTGAATTTCCGGATGACCTGCAAGAACTCGATCAGCAAAGTCTGATACAAGTCCTCATCGCGGTGACCATTCACTATGCTGCATTTCAGCAAAAGCGGCGAAAACTGTTCATACAGTAGCTCCACAGCATTGCTGTCGCCGTTCTTTGCCCCAAAAAGTGCATCTCTAAATGCTCCCATCTTGATTTCCCTCCATTTCCTTACGGATTTTCTCGCAAGCGTTGCGCCGGTGTGTACTTACGGTGCTCTTTTCGACACCTAGTTTGGCAGCCGTTTCGGACACAGAAATCTGTTCCACATACAGTGAGATCATAACCTCGCATTCCCTCGGTGTCAGCTTGTGCAGATACTTTCGGATGCTCTCCCACATCAGTTTCGATTCGATAATTTCCTCCACCGGTTTTGTCGTAGGCATATATATTTTATCCACTTCCTCGGGACATTCCTCGATAGAAATCTCGTTTGCAGCCTCATCTGCTTTCGCGCGCAGATAGGATACGCGGCGATTGTAAAGGGCTTTCGTCAAACATTTTGTAAAGCGCGCAGCCAGTTGCGCGTCCTCACCACTAAACCATAGCTTGTTTTTCTTTGCCATCGTAAACCTCCTGAATTTTGGGTTTCATTGAATAGACTTCAAAATTCGGAGGGGCGCGGGTCGGGTAAGAATTACGGCAGCGCATCTTACTTTAACCGAACGCAAAAAAAGGCCCGACAGCCGTTGTGGCTGTCGGGCCAAAAACAATCTGTAATTGTCTTTATAACCGATTACTTATTGTTTCTTCTCTTGCAGACAAATACAACTGCAAGTCCGAGCAGAGATACCACCAGCAGCACGACGTACAGCGTGGGGTTGGAGGTATCGCCCGTTTGCGGCATTGCCGTTATGGTGGACGGCTTTGAAGTGCTTGCCGGGGTGGGGGCCGGTGTGGGAGCAACTTCGTTCTTCTTGGTTTCGCTGTCGTTCGAACTGTTGTTGCTTCCCGGATTGCTGCCGCTGCTCGGCACGGCGGTGTCCTTATAGGCAATCGCATAGACAGAGAAGCGGTCGGTCTTAAAGGTCAGCGTCTTGTTGGCTGCATCAAACGCGGCATCCAGCACGGCAATCGCACCTTCATGGCAGCGCACAATGCAGTAGTTGCGGTTGACCGCGCTGTCCGTATGGATAAGCGCGTCCGGCACCACAACGGAAATCGTCAATGCATCCTTGGTCGTGTGCAGGGCAACACCGGCCTGTTGGCTGCCGTTTACCGTCATGTACTTGACCAGACTGATGTCGAGATACTGCCCGATGGTGTAGTCCTTGGCGGCCTGTGCCATCGCAGTTTTGACTTCATCGTGGACATTGGCCTCTTTCACGGTCAGCACAATGTCCACACTTGCGCCGTCGGCAATCTGTGCCAGTTCATCGGCGGTAATGTCGCCGCTGTCCACCAGCATGGCAAGCAATTCTGCTTTGTCAGTCAGCAGACCGACGGACGGTACAGCGCCCTCAGACTTAACATCTACTTTCACCTTGCCGCTGCCAATCGTAATCTCCTCGCCGGGGGCATCCTCAGCCTTGGAGGGAGCAATCACATAGGTCCATGCAATAGAATCGGTATAGTTGCCCTTGGCGGTGATGGTCAGTGTGTATATACCGTGGGCGGTGGCGGTGTTGCCCGTCACAGTGTAGGAGTCAGCGGGGATTTCTTTATCGCCCAGCAGGACTTTCTCCACCGTTTGGGTCTGTTCCGCGCCGTTGGCGGCAAGACCCTTGCCCAGCACAACGGTTGCGCCCTTGATGGACTTCAGCTCGATGGTAAACGTACCCTCGGCAAACGTCACAGCGTAGTTCGGGTTTGCGCCTGCATCGGCGGTGGCGGTGATGGCATACTTGCCGGCATTCTCGCCCTTAGCACGAGCCAGCGTGATACCTTCCAGCGTTTCACTGTCCAGTACACCACTGACTTTGTAAGTCAGTTCGGGGTCTTTTTCCTCATATACCTTGGACTTGTTGTCCAGGGTGACGGTGGCGGAGCGCTTGGCAACGGTGAATTCAGCAGTAGCGGTGTCGGCATCCAGCTTGTAGTTGGGGTTGGTGATGGTTGCCGTGATGGTGTAAGTACCTGCCTTGGTGGGCGGTGTGGTGCCGGTGTACTTGGTGCCATCGTTGGCTGTGCCGGTGTAGGTTAGCGTGATTTTCGGGGCATCCTCGCCCACAACACCGTTTGCCGTAACGGTGGCAGGGGTAATGGTTTCGCCGTAAGTGCCGCCGTTCGGGGTAATGGTAACGGTGACTTTCTTGGCGGTGATGGTGGCGGTGGTTTCGGCCTGATTTCCGCTTCCAGCCAGCACATAGTTGGCGGCAGAAGCGCCGCCCAGCGTCAAATCGGAAATCGTTACTTTCTGCTCACCGACACCAGCGCTTTCCATTGTACCTGTGGCAGTAACGGTTAAGGTGTCATTTTCCAGAATACCCTCAAACCGGGCATTATTGCAATCCAGCACAACATTGGTATTTCCGTCATAAACTTTGTCCTTTGCCGTAATGCCGGAAACGGTAACAGCCTTCGGGGTAATCACAAAGTCGGCGGTCGTTTTTCCGGTAAGCGTGTAATTGCTGTTGGCAATCGAGGCTGTAACTGTGTAGCTGCCTGCATTAACGGGAACGGCTGTGTCATTGTATCCGTTGCCGGTGTAGGTAAGCGTTACAGGAATGTTTTCCCCTTTCACAGCGCCGGAAAGTTCGGCAGCGGCGGCGATGACACTGCCGTAAGTGCCGCCGTTCGAGGTAATGGTAACGGTGACTTTCTTGGCGGTGATAGTGGCGGTGGTTTCGGTCTGATTTCCGCTTTCAGCCAGCACATAGTTGGCGGCAGAATCGCCGCCCAGCTTAAAGTTGGAAATCTTGACTTTCTGCTTACCGATGTCAGCCTTTTCAAACACACCCTTAGCAGTAACGGTCAGCGTGTCATTTTCCAGAATACCGGCAAATTTGGCGTTGCTGAAATTCAGCTTTGCATTGGTCGTGCCATCATAAACTTTGTCGCTTGCGGTGATACCTGAAACCATAACCGTTTTGCGGTTGACCGTAACGGTTGCAGTGCCGGTGTTCGTCGTGTATTTTCCGCCGTAGGACGCATCCGGGGTGAAGGTCCACGTGGCATTATTGCTGCCCGCATCAGGCTTAACCGTGCCATCCATCCATGTAAACGTACCGTTGACCGCATCCCCCGTGTCGGGGTCTTTCATCTTGCCCGAAATTTCGCTCTTGCTCAGTATATCGCCGTAGGTGATCGGCGTTGCGGTGATTTCGCCGTCCGGCATGGGCCTGATCTGGTTCACCGCGCTGACATTGACAGTCAGGGTGATATCCTGATAGTTGCTCGTGGAGATTGTAACAGTGATCGTGCCGAATTGTCCTTCGTCCGTGGCGCTTCTGTTTGCTTCCAGCGTCAACTCACCGGTCTTGCTGTTTACAAGGGTAACAAAGGTGCCACTGCCCAGAGTGGTATCCACCTTCTTGTCATAGGTGATCGTGCCGTAGTCACAGGGAGCCGTCAGCTTCGGCAGCAGCGTCGAGAGGTCAAGGGAATAAGTCTTGTGCAGACCGTTGGTGATGGTCAGCGAGCCAGCCGCTGCCGTGGGTGCGGCAGCCTTGGTGATCTCGAAGGTCTTGCTGGCCTCGCTGAGAACATAGTTGCCGCCGTCAACGTCCTTGATGGTCACAGTCGCAGTACCGGCATTGGTATTGTTGCTGTAGAAAATCTCGTACTCCTTCTGGTCGATGATGTTGCCGATGTCGTCCTTAACGGTGACGGTCTGCTCCAGCGCATCGCCGGTGTAGGTGCAGGACGCGACTTCAATCGTGGGCTTCACGGTTTTTGGCGTGATTTTCCACTCGACCGTGGCCCTACCGGTGTAGTTGCCGGTACCTTCGATCGTCAGGGTGATTCTGTCGCTGACATCGGTGGCCTTGTCGCCGCTTTTGATGACATAGGTGATTCTTGTTTCATCCCAGTTCTCCAGCGTCACGCCGGTGATCTTCGGCGATTGTTCCGCCGCGTTGTACGCGAATTCGTCTTTTTCCAGCGTGATGGTTGCGCCCTCGATGGACTTGGGGGCGACGGGGACTTTCACGATGTCGGTTACGGCTGCGTAAATGCCGCCGTAGGATTCGTCCGGGGTGAATGTCCAATCGAAGTACACATCGCCGGTGTTAATGGGTAAGTCGTATTTATTCTTCCACGCGAAGGTGCCCTTGACCTCTTCTTGTGTGGTGGGGTCTTTCATCGTGCCCTTGACGGTGAGCGTGCTGTTTTCCAATGTCTGGCGGTAGGTGATGCCCGTCGCGCTGATTTTGAAGTCATCTGACTGTACGGGCGTGATTTTCTCGCCAATAACGACCTTGATGGTCAGCTCGAACTGCTGATAGTTCGCGGTTACAACCGGGGCGGTTATCGTGCCGATTTGCTTGTTAGCAACTGCGGAGTGCGCGGCCACGATGGGCAGAGTCAGAACGCCCTCGTTTGACACGGACATACCGTTCTTACTGTCGAGGTAGGTTCTATCCGTAAAATTGTAAGTGCACTCTTGATACTGGATTTCGCCGTATTCGCAGCCCTGAGTCAGCTCCGGCAGGCGCGTGGCCAGATTGAGCGTGTAGGTCTTTGCCATGTCGTTGTAAACAAACAGCGTGATCTCAGCCGGGGTCACTGTGGCCTGATTGATCTGAAAGCGGTCATCATTGGTGGTGAAATTGAAGTTGGCCGATCTGGCGTTTGCAGCCTCGCCCTCGAACACGTAGTTGGAATCTGTGAGTGTCAGGGTGAAGGAAATGGCCTCTTTCGTGCCGGCGTTCGGCGAATCCTCATAGATAGAGTCATCCTGCCGCGTGGTAAAGCGGGCGTCCGTGATCGTATAAGCGCTCTCGGGGAGGGAAATCGTGCTACCCGCAGCGTCGAGGAACGCCAGATTGGTCTTGGGAAGCGTAACGCTTGCGCTGCCGTCGTAGGTCTTGGAGACGGAAGCGACGTTGCCGATGCCTTTGATCTTTACCGGGCTGATGGTTACTTCTATGGACTTAGCAGTGGTGTCATTGTAGCCCTCAGCGCCTACAACTTTGTAATAGACCGTGTACGTTCCGGCATCGGTGGCGGTGGGAATGGCAGTACTGAAGCTGCCGCTCGTGCCCAGACGGTACTGCATCTCGCCGTACTCCGCGCCCACGCTGCCCGCCTTGACGAGCACCTGCTCATTGCCGTTGTAGGTCAAGGCGTTTGCCGCAGGCGCGGTGATCGCGCTGGCAGGGATGGTGGCCTTGGTGACGGTCAGCTTTTTGTGGCTGCTCGTCACCGAATAGCCGTCCTTGGTGGCGGTGAAATAGATGGTGTATTCTCCGATCGTATCGAAGGAGTAATCTTTTGTATACTTCCCACCGGCATAGCTCGGCTTCGTCAAGGTGATGGGCGTTGTTTCGCCCTTCTTCAGGATGGAGAACGTCACCTCCGCGTCTTTGTTGCAGCTGGCGCAGAGCTGGACGGTCGTGCCGCGCTCCACCTTCGGCGAGCTGCCGGTCAGATTCTTGCCATCGACCTTCAGATTCAGGGTCTTGGAGGTGATGGGTAGGCTATTGATAATAACGTTATTCAACTGCGAGACTTTGACTTCATCCGGGGCGTACCACTTGTAAGTGCCGTCCGCGTTGAGCACCTTGTATCCAAGTGTTTTAAGATTCAGAATATTTTGCCACGTCGTGCCCTCGGCCAACGTCAATGTGCCAATCACGGCGGGATATCTCGACCCGGCAAGGTTTGCTCCCTTGTGGGCAACGACCTTATCAATGCTGACCGTGGTCGTGTTTACCGTATTGCTCAAGGTGGTGGTATTTCTGCCCGCAGCCGCCTTGACCGTCACCGTGCCCTTGATGGAGTGGCCGTTCAGGTCAAGTCCCGTGTCCTGCGTGCCGTCGATGATATAATCGTCGGTCACGTCGGCCAGCAGCTTAAGGGTCGCGCCGCCGTCTCTGTCTGCGTCAAGGGCTGTCTGCAAATCAGCAAATCTCCGCTGCGGGCGGTTGCCCTCGCCATTGTTCAAGGCTGTTTCAGCCACCGCAGGCGCGTTGCAGTAGGGACAGGCAGTGAAGTTGTTGTCAAAGCCGTTCTTGCCGCCGTGGGCGCAGGACTTTACCACCAGGTCGCAGGTCTTGGAAGCGGCTTCCTCCAGCGTGAGCTGCGTGTCGCCACAGTAGTAAGCAAGCCCCGCATTCTGGGGAAGCAGATTGCCCAATGTGATGCTGTTATTCAGCCGCAGACCTTGTCTCGAAATCTTTCCGCCGTACAGCTCGACTGTACCGCCCCAAACCTCCAGCTGGAGCAGGGTGGTGCTGTCATTCTTCGGATCAAATACCAGTGTACCGCCGTCCCGCACGGTCACTCCCACCGCGCCGTTGCCGCCGCTGCTGTCAATGACCGTCAGGTTGCCGGTGCGAACCTGGCTCGTGGGCGTAAGGCCGCCCACATTCAAGCTGTACCCACTCAGGCTATGTCCGTTCAGATCCAGCGTGAGGGTCTTGCTGGCATATATGCCGCTAGGCAGCATCCCGTTTGCCAGCAGGGTGATGGTGCTGCCATCTGCGGCCTCGTTAAAGACCTGTCGCAGCGTATCATCGGTGCCGTCTTGAGTGGTGGTCTTCATGTACAGCTTGTTCGATGTGATACCCACGCTATCGGTACACTCCACCCGCACCGCAAACGGCGCGCCGCAGCGAGCACACTTATCGTCGCTGGTATACTCGTCATGGGTACACGCCGCGTGGCAGATGTCGCAGATGCTGTTCGTGAAGCGATCGTGCGGACATACGAAGCCGCAGTCGCAGATGTAGATGTAGGTTTGGAGCGCATCCGGGTCGGGATTCTGCGTATACTTCGGGCTATGCTTGTGTGCCACCACGATAACGTCCTCGGTCAGCTGTTTTACATTTCCGTTGACGAGTTCATCTGGATGATCTTTCTTCGCAAAAGCAAGCCCATCGCCCAGCAAGCCCAGCACATTGCTGTAAGTTTCAGAGCGCTCTACAGAAACGCTGTATGTACCGTTGCTTGTGATAATCGTGCCTTCCTTCAGGCCACCCTCCAACTTGCCCCAGTTTTGGATCAACAAGCCGCCGGTAAGGTTTGCCTTGCCTTTGAATTCCAGCGTACCTCTGTCCTTGCTTTGCTCATTGTTATCTACAAAGACAGCAGGCACCGCCGCTGTTGCAGGCTGGGAAATCGTTACTTCATCGCCGATGATCAGCTTGCCGCTCTGTATGTTCAAAGATGAAGCGCCCTCATAGGACAGGCTATGCCCATTCATCATGAGCGTAACGGTTTTTTCGACAGGATTCCCCTCTGCATCACAGCAGAAGCTGATCGTGTCATCATCTGTAAGCGTTGTCAGCATCGTCACCGTGCCGCCATCCGCAACGCCTTCAAAGGCTTCCTGCAAGTCAAGATAGTACTGTTCTGTGCCATCGCTTGCGCTAGCCTTTGCCTTCATCTGCTGCTTACAGACGGTGCAAACACCATTTTCAACCGTTTCATGCGCACAGGTGAAGCCGCAGCCTGTGCACGTGTTATCCTTGAACAGACTTTTGTTGTTTGCGCCCTTGTGCGTACACTTGATGACAGCAACATCCTCTGTCAGCTCTCTGGTAGTAGTATCCTTGGCAATTACATCGCCTGTCGGGGCATCTTTGTTGTATACGGCAAAAGCATAGCCTGTCTCCAGCAGATCGAACACCGTGGTGTATTGGCTAGAGCCCTCTACGCTGACGCTGTAAGCCTCGCTTCCACTGTTGGTAAATGTGCCGGCTGTCAGCTTGTTTTTCAGCTGTGCATCGCCGCTCATAGTTAAGCCGCCGTCCAGCAGGGTATTGCCCTGCAGATCCAGCACGCCGCCGGTCGCCTCGATGGCGGCACGCTGCCCATACTCGGAAGCGACGCTGCCTATAATTTTCGTTACCGTATCTGCCACGGTCAATGTGCCGCCCTTGAGTGCAATTGCGTTGTTGGCACTGGCATACCCCGTGAATTGCGCCAGCGCGCCATCCTTGAGCGTAATCTCTCCGGCTTCCATGGTCAATGGAATGCCGTTACGATCTGCCACCCAATTGGACGGATAGGGTATGTCGTCTATAGTTTTGCCGTTACCCAGAATAATGCCTGCCTTGATGCTGGCGCCATCAACGACAACATTCTCGCTAACAATCGTCAGCAGCGTGATATCTGCACCATTTGCCGCCTCGATGGCTCTGGCCAGCGTAGCGTACTGCTGGCCGTTGCACTCCGCCGCCAGATATGCACCGCAGGCGCACTTTTTGCCGTAATTATCGGTCTGATTAAAGTCGTGGCTTTCCGCCGCTGCCGTGTAGCCGCACACGCTGCACTTCGTGCTGTGGGTCAGCCCATCGGCGTTGGGGGTGCAGGTCAGGGTGTGACCTTCTGTCTTGGTCGCGCCGCAGGCGCACGTCCCGGTGTGGGTATTTGCATCGGTAGGTGCCCAGCTGTCATACTTGTGGCTCTCCGCAGCTTCGGCCTTGCCGCACAGCTTGCACATCGCCGTGTGCGTGTCGCCGTTATTTGTGTATCCCCAGTCATGCTCAAAGCACTTCTCAAAGGTCGTGCCACCCTCGCCGGTGGTCCGCTTCATTTCTCCGGCGGGTGCAGTTACAGTGCCCAGCACACTGATGGCCGCCGCCGTCAGCTTGCCGGTACCGGCAGACTGCCAGTAAAGGTTCAGCGTGCTGCCTTGCGTAACATTCATAAAGCTGGTGACGGTCAGCGTTGCCCCGTCGCACAAAATCAGGTTGACCTCGCCGGAAATATTGAGCCTGGAGATCGTGACATTCTCTTTTACCACATACCAGCCCTGTGATATGTCCCATGTCTCCGCCGTGATCTCCGTGCAGTTGGCCTGCGTGGCCAGGTTCCCATTCTTGTCGATGTACGCATACTCGTTCGCAGGGCGCAGCGCCACGGTGGCGTTGCCCGCAACACCCTTGCCGTCCTCGCTGTATACACATTCCGTGCCGTTATTCTCATAGCGGTAACCGCTTGCCAGCAGGCTCGACGCATCTCCCTTGATCGTCGGTTCCCCCTCCGCCTCGGTGTCAGCTACCCAAATGCTGTAAGCATTTGACTGCGTGGTGAATGTGCCGCCGGAAAGCTCGATCTTCTTCGCCTTCTCATAGACAATAAGCCCTTCACCGCTGGTGGCGCAGATATTGCCGCCGGTTACGGTCAGCTCATTGCCGTAGGTATCATTATTGTATCCTTCTATTCCGAAAGTATCTTTGTATAAGCCTTCTACCTCTTTGGTAATATAACCCGTCACCGCCACGCCGCGCATACCGCGCAGCGTGCCGCCGTTGATGACAGCCTTACCGCCGCCACTCAGCAGTACGGCGCAGTTGGGCTTCAGGTGAGAGTCATCATCAAGATCTACAGAAGATGCGTTATCAATGGTGCCGCCATTCACGGTCAGTATGGTGTTAAGGGCCACTATGACCGCCGGGCCACCGTTGGGCTGCACGATCTTGCCGCTTCCATCAGCACTGCTGTCCTGAACGGTCAGGCGGGCATGCGTCTGGAGAGCCGCCAAAAATTCGTCTTTTGTTGTCGCTTCCGGAGGCGACAGCCAGAACACGGCATTTCTTGCATAAAACACATTGTCATCGCGCGTGCTTTTGCTGAGGGTCTTGCCGTTCAGGTCCAGCGTGATGTTGCCCTTCTCCAGCTTTATGCCGGAGTAGCCTTCATGGCGGATGGTCACATCCGCCAGCAGCTTCACCGTGGCGCTGTCGGCCTGCTGTGCCGCCGCAAACGCCGCGTCAATGTCGGCGTACGGCGTGGTGCTGCCGTTGACGGTGACCTCCGCCACCGCGTTTTCCACGGTGCTGTCCTCGCTGTCCTGAACGGCAATGCCATTTTCCGCCGCCTGTTCCAATATGGTGGACGGTTCCGCAGCCGGAGCTTCCTGCTGCTCCTCCTGCTGCTCCTGCTGCACGATGGCGCCGCCCTCCGGCGCTTCCTCCGCCGCCCACGCGGGCGCGGGGAATAGCGTCAGGCACAGCGCCAGCGTCATGAGCATACTCAATACTCGTTTTTTCATGTACTTCCTCCTTGAGAAATAGTCCTGCTTTTATGTGAAAATCCGGCTTCTGCCGGATGCTGTTTTTACAGGTCCTCGGGGACTAAATGCAGCTTCTTCGCGGCGGTCCTGGCCTCCGTCCGGCGCTTCACGTCCAGCTTGTCGAGGATGTGGCTGACGTGGGTTTTCACCGTGGGCAGCTTCACGTCCATAATCCGGGCAATCTCGGCATTGGACTTGTCCGCGCAGAGAAGATGCAGAATTTGCAGCTCCGTGGGCGTCAGCTCCTCGCCGGGGGCAAGGCGCGGCGCGAGAAAATGCGGGTAGAACGCCGCCTGCATCCGCACTGCCGCCATTAACTGCTTATACCACTTTTTGTCGCCATCCCAGTCCAGTGCCTCCAGCAGCGGCAACACTGCCGTGCCGTATACGCTGACGGTGCGGATAAAGCTGTACTCCGCCGCCGCGTCCAGCGCCGCTGTCAATCGCTTGCGCCACCGTTTGTCGTGCTTGCGGTGCAGGGTGATGGCCGTCAGGACATTCAGGTGAATGCCGTCGATGATGCGGGCGCAGTTTTGAATGTACGGCTCCATGGGTGAGAGCGTCAGCAAAGCGGCGTCCGGGCGGTTCTGCATAATTTCCACCATTGCCTGCGTCAGATACCGGTAGCGCCGCATGACATTCAGGTGCGTGGGTTCGCGCGGGGCTTTTTCCCGATACCACACATCCGCCGCGTCAAGGTTGCCGGTGTGCATATCAATACGGCAGAGCATGGCGTCCATATTGGGCAGAAAGCGTGTCAAACCGCGCTCGGCAAAGCATTCCCGAAGTACCTCGATGGTGCGCCGCGCGTCCATCGCCTGCCCATTTGCCAGCTGGCTGCGGGCGAGCAAGCCGCTGACGGCGAACTCCATGTCCGGCGTACCCCGGTTGCGGACTTCGTTCAGCTGCGGGAGAAGGGACAGCATCCGCCCGGTGACGTCCTCGCCCTTTTCAAATTTGCTCTCGGCAATGGCGCAGTCGGCAAGACCCACGCCGTCCCGCCCCAGTACCGCCTCCACGGGGAGACGGAGGGTTTTGTAGAGCAGGTCATCCTTTTTGCTCCATTCGGAAAAGTCCTTGCCGCCGTTCATGATGCTCGGCAGCGCGCTCGTGACGGAAAAGGACGGCAGCGCCACCTCTTTGTTCGTCAGCAGGCGGAACACGGCGGGGATGGTTTCCGTCAGACCGTTCACGCCCCGTTGGGGCAGGGAGATGTCCAGCCATGCAAGGCGACCGCGCGCCTGCTTTCCGGCGGCGTCCTGCCTGCCGCAGTGTTCGGCAAACTTTTTCAGTTCGCCATACCAGCGCTCCGAGCCTTCGTAATCCATGGCCAACGCACAGAGCATACTTATACCCTGCATGAGAGAGGGTGAGGCGAGAATTTCCGTCTCCGGCAGTCCGCGGTAGTATTTTTCCATCTCGGCATAGTGACCCATACCGGGGTGCAGATCGGCGTTGCGCACCAGCAGTTCGGCCACCCTGGTGTGGTCGCCGCCCTGCGTGTAGCATTCCAGCGCGTGGGCATAGTCCTCTTTCAGCTCGTAGTAAAGCCCGCCCCGGCTGAACAGCGCTTTACGCTTTTCCTCCGTGTATTCCCGATCCATCTCCCAAAGGAGAAAGGCGCGGAAACCGGCCCAGAAGTGGAATCGCTCCCGGCTGTCGTAACGCAGCATGGTGGTGTGCCGCAGGAGCCAGTCCATCCGTTCGCCGGCACGGGGGTCGCCGCTGACCATCCGCACCATTTCCATGTCAAAGTCCTCAAACAGCGAAAGCTCCAACAAAAGCCGCCGCACAGGAAGGTCAAAGCGGTTGTACACAGCTGCCTCAAAGTAGGCAAACACTTCCCGGTAGGCGCGCGCCGTCAACTCCGGGCTAAAAGGCTTGCCGTCGGACATCTGCCGCGCCGTAATTGCCACACCCAGCGGATAGCCGATAGATTCTTTCAGGATGCCGTTGATTTCGCTTTCCGTCACGGCTACTTTGCAGGAGGCAAAAAAGTTGCGTATGTCCTCATGGTCAAAAAGCAGGTCGTCCGGCTCCAAGGTGGTCATCAGACCCGTGTACTGGAATGCCGTCAGGTACGCCGGCGGCACCCCGCGGGAGAGGAACACAAACCGACGTGCTGGGTTGGCACGGATCAGTTCACAGAGCGTCTGCGAGGTTTCCTGCTCCTGCAAAAGCTGAAAGTCGTCGATCAGCAAAATATCCCATTCGTCCGGCAACGCCTGCAGCGAAAAATCCGGTGCATCGGCACGCAGGCAAAGTGTGCGCCATTTGCGCAGCAAGGCGTTTGCCACCACCGTTTTGCCAAAGCCGCAGGGCGCGCTGAAAAAAAGGATGCGCCCGCTTTGCATAACATGGTCAAATTTTTGCTGCACTGATGGCTTTATGAGAATATTTCCGTTCAATTTTATCTCCTTTTCGATGAAGGATGAGGGAAATGCTATACGATAACAGTTAAATTATACCACCCGAAGGGGAAAAGTAAATCGTCCCAAAGTATGAGATTCTGTCGTTTTGAAGAACTCCATGCGGCACTTTTCTTTTCGGTTCTTCGATATATTTCCTTGAAAAGCACTTGACAATTCAAACGGTTCACTTCCTAATTTATATAATTATTGTGGTGCTGTCAGCGGACAGCAAAGAGCAAAGGAGACAAGATGAAAAAGCAAATCGTAAGCACCCTTATGATGGCTGTTTTCACGCTTTTGTTTCTACTGTCTGCGGGAATGTTGCTGGCATATTATGGGGAAGGTGCGCGGCAGCAGCAGGCATTTCGTGCGCTTGAAAGGATAACAGAGCAGGCAAATAACCATGGCGGAGAAAACTCCAAGACCGCAGCCATACAAACAGAGCAGTCCGCAAAGGAAAAAGCGGCGCAGGAATATAACGCCCTGAAGGAAAAGAACCCGAACTTTTGGGGATGGATAAAAATTGACGACACGGCGTTGAGCTATCCTGTCATGTATACGCCTGAGGAACCGGAGTATTATCTTCGCAGAGATTTTGAGGGGGTCTATTCACTGCGTGGCGTACCGTTTTTGGACGCCAGATGTTACGACGGCTGCGGCAACTATATCATCTATGGCCATTATATGAAGGATGGAACCATGTTCGGCTCGCTGCAAGCCTATGCAAAGCCTGCCTACTGCGAGGCACACCCCACCATCACGCTGAATACCGCAACCGGATGTGCGGATTACACGGTAATGGCGGCATTTTATTCACAGGTTTACAGCCAAGAGGATAGCAAGGTGTTTCGGTATTACCAGTACGCCGACCTGTCGAACGAGGCGGACTTTGCCGCCTATGTGAAGCAGGTGCAAAAAGCGGCGCTGTATGACACCGGCGTAAATGCGCAGTATGGGGAACAGCTGCTTACACTTTCCACCTACAGCTACCACACAGACGAGGGGAGATTTGTCGTTGTGGCAAAGAAACAGGAATGATTTTGTGCAATGGTTGCTTTCTGCTTGCCTTGGCGCTTTATGCTCAAGGCTTTTGGGGCGAAAGCATTTAACACACCAAACTCAGCGGATCAACCCGAACCCCGCCCTGCATCACCTCAAAATGCAGGTGGTTTCCCGTGGAATCCCCCGTGCTGCCTACATAACCTATAACCTGCCCTGCCGTTACCGCTTCGCCTGCGGTAACGGCAGTTTGCGTCATGTGGGCATACCGCGTGGAAAGTCCAGCGCCGTTATCCAGCAGCACCTGATTGCCGTAGCTGTCGTTCCAGCCGCTGACCAGCACCGTGCCGCTGTGGGCAGCTAGGATTGGTGTTCCCTCCGGTGCAGGAATATCCGTGCCGCGATGCCCGGCGTTGCCGAAGGCGTCCACTTCCCCGAAGTGGCAGGATATATAAGTATGCCCCGGCAGCGGCCAGCACAGCGCGCCATCGGAAGCGGCAATCCCACCGCACAGGGCAAGCAGGCTGGGACGCATTTCCTCGGAAAGCAGCTGGTGCAAAATGTCCCGCTGGTCTTGCGTAAAGCGGTACAAATCCGCCAGCGCGTCCACCGATTTGCTGCTGACCGTGATGTGTAGATTGTACTCCGTGACCGGCTCCGGGTCGGGTTCGTCCTCGATCGGTTCCGGCGTGGCGGTTACCTCCTCCATCTCTGCGCGGATTTCGTGCATCGCCCAAAAGGTGTCCTGAATCAGCCGTTTCTTGCCCTCGTCTATGACGACTACATCGCCGTCGTTGTTTAGGTTGTTCTGCACGGCAAAGACGGCCAGCACTTCGGGCCAGTAGCTCGCCCAAGTGTGACCGTCCTCGTAGTCGTATTCAAACGTAGTTTCGCTGCACTCCGGATGCGCCGCCACAATGTCGTTGATGGCTGCGCCGAAGTCGGCATTGGTTTCGGCAACGATTTCGGCAATGCGGATGCTGTTCTGGTCGCCGGATTCATCGGCAAACAAGATGCCCATCGGGGAGCCGATCACCGCCGCGGCCGCGCCTATGACCATCGCCAGCAACAGCACCACGCCGCCCGCGCCAAGCTGCGCCAGCAGCGAACCGGCTACGCGCCGTATCGTGCGCGCCAGTATCACTTTCAGCCGCAGCCAGGCGGCTTGCAGCACCGTGCGGACTCTGCCCAACGCAGCTTGCCTGATACCACCGGAAAAAGCAGGGACGGTATCGGGCAGTCTGACGCTGTTGCCAAGCACTGTGCCGCCCGCCCGCTTTTGCAGATGGCGGCGCACCGTTTCGCGCGTGAGGTGTTGGCGTTTCAGCGCCTGCATTTTGTCATGGTAGGAATCTGAAATTTTGACCTCTCGCTGATCCAGCGCCCTTTGCCGAAAGCGCTGACGCTTGCTGATTTCTCGCCGGTCGAAACTCTGCGCCGAAGGAGCATTTTCCGTTTCAGCGGGCTGGGCGGCGTGCGTGGTTGGCACACGCTGGCGCTTTTCCTGCAAAATTCGGAACTGACGGTAGCTGATTCGTCCTGTGTCCAGCACCTTGCTTTGCAGGTTCTCTACCGCGTGTGCGGTTTTTTCGGAAACAACCGCCTGGGCGTATTCTTCCGGCGTCTGCTGCCGATTCCGCCTGCCGCGCCGTCTGCTTTCTTTTGGTTTCGGCTTTTTGCAATGCCGCGCGTATCAACCGCTTGCGCTTATACTCCATACTCAGCGCTCCTCACGGTTGGCGGCGCTGCGCTCCCGCATCAGGCGTTTATACTGGTCAGGGGTGCATTTCATCGGCATAATGCCAATGGGGGTCTGCAAGAACAGCTCCGGGTCACGAAACAGCTTCTCATAGCGCCGGAACTGCTCATCGGTCAGGCTGGTAAAATCATCTTCCCCAAGACCGCAGACAAAGAAACTTCCAGAAAGAACGTCATAATCTTCCAACAGGCGATTTAAGGGCTTTTGTTTCAGCTTTCCCTCGCCATCACAAACAAACACCGGCGTTATCCTCCCAAGGGTACACGGCTTCAATGTCGCCGCCGACAAGGGTCTGCATAGCCGCGAGGGTGTGCTCGATGACCCGTTCCTCCGGATACTTGCCCGGCTGAACATATAAAACGCGGATTTGGGCTTCTTTGGGCATAGTAAAACTCCTTTGTAAATAAAAATCCCGCTATGCCTTGGCTTAGCAGTGATAAGGAAGTAATTCAACTTTCTACTGTTGGCTGACAGATTCGGGTGTGCAGGGCAACCGTAAGGCTGCAAAAGCTGTCTGTTTCCAACAGAAACAGACAGCTTTTGATTTGCGTTGAAAGCATCTTGCTGTTTTCTCTCGAGCGGGGCGGTCTTCCCACGGACCGCCCCGCGAAGCCGTTACGGCTCGACGATGTTGAAGGGGTTGGTCCCGGTGATCGGGAGCTGGTTCATATTCTCCATCATCAGCGTCAGCAGCTCTGCGCTGCCCTCGACCTTGACGGCCTTTGCAACCGTTTCCTGATTGTTGGTCAGGATCGCAAAGAGCGCGTTTTTCGGGCAGGTGATGGACACGTCCGCATCATCAGACAGGGTATCTGCATAGACCAGCAACACACCGTTCTTCACGCGGAGCATGTGCTGTTCGCCCACGTCAGGCAGGATCACGTTCATGGTGAAGTCGCGGTCAGCCAGCGCCTGCTTGTCCATGACAATGGCCATGTAGTCAAACAGCATGGGTGCGGAGAGAGCTTTGACCATGTCGCCGGTAGACTTGGTGGAGGCGGTAAAATTGGCGTTTCCATGGCGCAGCTCCTGTGCGGCGGTCAGATATTCGTTGCGCCACGGGCCGGACTCCGCCTGATACCCCAGCTGCTCCAGTGCATCGGCGCACAGAAGCCGCGCATCGGTGTTCGTCGGATCGGCAAAGACGATGGTGTTTGTGACCTCGGCGACCCACTGATATTCACCCTTGTCAAAATCTGCCTTTGCCATTTGCAGGACCTTGTCAACATCCCCCAGGTACTCCACCCATTTTTTTGCGCTGTCGCTGGGCATGAGGGGGTTCAGGTTGACAGGGTTGCTGTCATACCAGCCCATGAACTTCTGGTAGACCGCCTTGGCGTTGTGGGCGACGGTCCCGTAGTACTGGCGGGTGTACCAGATCCTGTTGAGTGCTTCCGGCAACTCGATCATGTTGGAGATCTCATCGCTGGTGTAGCCCTGATTGATATAGGTCAGAGTCTGGTCGTTGATGTACTTATACACGGCAGCTGTGTTGACCATGTAGTCGTTCACCACGTCATTGCCCCAGTGCGGCCAGTTGTGGGACTGGAAGGTGACCTCCGCCTCCTTGCCGTAAAGGGAGATGGCCTCGGTGATATAGCTTTCCCATGCCGCGCCGTCGCGCACCTCCGCGCCGCGCAGTGTGTAGAGATTGTGGAGTGTGCCGGTGCAGTTTTCCGCCATCCACAGTGCCTTGTACTGGGGCAGCCATGTGTTCATTTCGGCGGGTGCTTCCGTACCCGGCGTGAGCTGGAACTCCAGCTCCACACCATCGATCGTCAGCTTTTCGCCGGACTGCGTGATTTCATAACTGGGCGTCATGAACGAGACCGTTCCGGTGGACTGTCCCATGCCGATGCCCTGCGCCAGCTTGCCGGTCACGCCGGGGGTCAGAAGGATGCCATACTGATAATTGCTGCGGCGGCCCATACCCTTACCGGCGTAGACATTTTCCTTCACGGAATGCTCCGTGAAGCCCACAGGTGTGATCACGGGGATCTTGCCGCTGGCGAGCTGGTCTTCGATAGAAAGCGTCTCGTCCGCCTTATCCTCTTTCGCCATCACACCGGCGATGCCGCCAAAATGGTCGGCGTGGGAATGAGAGATGATGACGGCCTTGACCGGGAATTTACCAAGATTCTTTTCGATCAGCTGCATGGCAGCCTGGCTGCACTCCACGCTCATCAGCGTGTCAAAGACGATCCAGCCTGTATCGCCCTTGACAACGGTGAGATTTGCCATGTCATAGCCGCGGACCTGATAGATGCCATCCGTCACTTCAAAAAGGCCATAGGCGTGGTTATTTTTCGTGTTCTCCCAGAGACTTGGATTTACGCTGTCAGGCGCTTTTTCATAATCGTCCAGGAACGCATAGGCTTCCTGACTCCAGAGGATCGTCCCATCCTCGTCCTTCAGTTCCAGTGTTTCCGGCGCGTCGATCAGTCCGCGGGTGGCGAATTCATATTCCCGCTTATCATCGAAGTCAAGTTCATCGTAGACGGCGGCATTTGCCTTTGCCGTAAAGTCTGTGGCGGGCTTGACCTCGGCGGTCAGACCCAGGTCTGTCTTTTCCGCGCCCGGCTCTTAGCGCCCATCCTGCGCACAGCCGACGCAGGACAGCAACAGTACCGATGTAAGAAGCATTGCTGCAATACGTTTCATAGCCATTCTTTTTCCATCTCCTTATTGTTCGCGGATAACAGGTGGCTGCCAGCTATCCAGTGCTGTCATATCCGGTACATAGATCCGCATGAACAGATGAAATTCCCCGTCGGAAACAGGCAGCCAGTTAGAGGTGTCTTCTGGTGCATCCTTGGACAGGATAATATCCAGCGTGCCGTCCGCATTCAGCTTGAAGTCGGAGCGGTCGTTGATGCAGTAGCGGTCGATGGAATTGTCAATGAGGAAATCATCCTCTCCGTAGGCGGTCACGGACCAGAAGCCGCCCTCCAGCGTGGGAGGAAGGGTTTCAAAATGGAGCGTATACGTCTTTTCTCCGGTCAGCGCTGCGCCGGTTTCATCCACCGCTGTCTTGGGATAGATTGCTACGTCCACGGTGTTGGCGCCAAGCCCCACCAGCGCTACCATCGCGCGGTAGGTGTACTCCGTGCCGAAGTCGCCGATGGGCTTGCCGTAATAGATCCACTGACCGAGTTTCTGCGCATACTTCGCGCCGTCGGCGGCAAGCGTGGCGCGAAGCCCCTGAAGCATCTGCGTCCAGCGCTCGGCAGATCCTTCGCCCAGGAGGGCGGCGTCGAAGGTCTTGCCCGCGCCCACGTTGATAGCGGAAAGTTTCTTCAGCAATTCCTCATCCGCATCGGCGGGTGGGTTGACCTGCATCAGAGCGTTCGCCGTATTGAAAAACTCTGCTGGCGTCATGGAAAGCACTTTGTTTATGGGAACAAAGTCATTTTCCTCTTTATAAGCTCCCTGCGGTGCGGCATACTCGCCTCCCTGTACATAAGCCGAAAGCGGCAGGAGCTGCATCTGCTCCTGAATGGCATAGACATTGGGCAGATCCTCGTTCCCGGACAGCACCGTGCGGGTGATCGACCACATCGTTGCGGTGGGCACGTCCACGCGCGTCACACCGTCGGGCAGCTCGCCCTCCCAGCCGGGAAGCGCGATGGCATAAGCACCCGCCTTGTCCAGCACGGCGGCGGTGTTCGTCCACGCATCCAGAAGCTGCACATTGCAGAAGCGATCCGTTTCCGGCAGGACGTAGATCATAGGCTCTGTGCTGATGTCCAGCCATGCCTGCGAATAGACGGTATCGACGTTCGGCGTCACGACGGTGCGGAAAGAGGCGTCCGCCAGCTTTTTTACATGGTTGAACTGATTGATGGGCGCACGGCCAGTCATGGTCCCGTCCGTATTGGTCGATAATGTTTTGGTTGCGTCGGTCAGCACCAGCGGGAACGCATAGATGTATGCCTCGCTGACCGTTTCCCACACGGTTTCAGTATCCGGTGTATCCGGCTGCGTTTTTTTGGCAGAGCAGGCGGAAAGGAGTCCGCAGGAAAGCAGCGTAAGCAGCGATAGTAAAATTGCAAGTATCTTTTTCATGTTGTCCTCCTATGATTCTTTTCTGCTATGGTTATCTCCACGGAACGGTTTGTGCGTATGGATTTACTATGAAGTCGTTTGTGCTTTTCTCTTTATGGTAAACTATCGATTATTCCGCTCCTTTCTTTCCGCAAGCCTTGAAAGCTCTTTTTTGACCGCTTCGATTTGTGGGTCAAACAGCGCTCGCTCGGCAAAGATCATATAATTGTTGATGGCGAGGATCGACAGATGAACGAACGGCGCAACCTCTTCGTCGGTGCAGCCGAGGATCTCCGCAATCCTGCCCGTGTAATAAGGGTATCTTGCCGCAAGCCGCACAAGGGAAGGCTTTACCTTTTCTCCGTATTCGCGCGACACACATACGCTGACCAGAAAGCGCATGGTAGGCGACATTTTATCCGCCAGCTCACCGAGATGATCCATCATGCTTTTGATGTCACTAATATCTTCAAACACGATGGCAAACGCAGCTTTTTCAATTCGACTGATCGCTTCCTCGGCGCAGGCAAGAACGATTTCCTCTTTGGTGGAGAAGTAATAGTAGATGCCGCCGTTTTGCAGTTTTGCCGCCTTACAGAGGTCCTTTGTCGTGGCAACGGTCAGTCCCTTTTCGACAAAGCAGTCAAGGCAGACGCCTACAAGCTCCTGTCTCTTTTCAGCTTTCTTTTCTTCCCTCAAAACACAATCCCCCAATTTCTGTGCATTATCCAATGTTTCTTATAATAGCATATCAGACTTCGCAAAATAAATCAAGTGCTTGCTTGAATAAGAATTATAAATTTTTAGGATCACAATGCTTGATCAAACATCACAACAGCCTCACTTGGCAGCTTTGGCTCCGGTATCCGAACACGAAAGTATGGGAAACCTGTACGCCGTACTTTGATAAGCGCAATATTCATTTTTATGTGAATGTCTGCGGCTTTCATATTACAGAATTTTTTAATGAAAAACACCCTATGCCGGATACACCGGACGATTTTGTCGGCGATGGCAATGAGGGAATGTTTGCGTTTAAGAAGCAAATGCGTTTATGAAATTCCAGTTTGTCGAACAGATTCGCAACAAACAGCGGCAGTTAGGAGAAACCCATGATTTTACACATAAACAACAGCGAGTATGATTACCACACCTTGGTCAAGGTTGCGGAGATGGCAGGGCTTGCGGGCATTGTCGGCTTTCATGAATCCGAGGATGGCTATATGGTCAACTTTCCGGACACAGAAAACACGCAGACGCTTATCAAGGATTACAAGGCGCGTCTGCGTGATTTGGAAAACAATATCTGGCAGCACTACTATCCCGATGTTCTATAATCTCCTGCATAGACTGCCACTCTTGTTTCCCTGCGATATAGAAAAAGGCGAAGATACCCGAATGGGGCATCTTCGTCTTGTATGTGTTTATTGCAGCGAATAGAATGGTTTTCGTCAGGTATCAGGGCGGAAAAATATGCTGATGAGGTGTATCACTCTGCCCTGTGTGTCGAAAAACCCAACAAGATAATTGCACACTTTCGGCTGGTTTGTAGGGAACGGTCTTGACCGTTCCGCAGCGGGTCGAAAAAGTGCATTCCGGCCTTATTGCGTGTGTAGGGGCGACCATTGGTCGCCCGCCAACTTACCGCAGCAACGCATTTTCCGGGAAAGTTTCTTCCAGGGCAAACAGGCACGGGCGAGCAATGCTCGCCCCTACAGGAGTTTTTTTGACAGTCTGCCGCCGTCACCCGCGGCATCTCATTTGTAGGAGATCGTAAACTCCACGGTGTCCGCGTAGTCGCCCGCGTAGGCTTTGGCCCAATTGTCCTTCTCAATATGGATGGTCAGGGCCGTGCTTTCCCCTGCCTTTTTATAGCTGGCGGATGTAAACGCGCTTTTGCCGCTGCGGATCGTATAGGCGAGCTTTTTGCTTGTGTCGTTTACGTTTTCCAGTGTGCCGCTGGACTTCAGTGTCACATTGACGGACTTGCCGGGGTCAAGCTGGGCGTCGGTCAGCGTGATTGCGCCGAAGGACGTATCCTCAGCCTTAGAAATCACCTTTGTATTGGCCGGAATCGTCACGTTGTACGTTGGGGCAATATGCGTTTCGACCTTTACCTGGCGGTTATCCTCAGCGGCAAAGGCCGTGGCGCAAAACGCCGCGGAAAGTGCCGCCGCAAGGGCAAAGGACAGATACTTTTTCATACGCTTTCTCCTTTTCAGTTCTGCGGGTATACGGCAAGGTTAAACGTCACCGTATCGCTGTAATCACCGGCATACAGAGGATTGCTGGCGGCAAAATGCAGGGTAACCGTTTGTTCGCCAGTCTTTGTTTCAAAGTCGGCGCACACCGGGTCCTTACTGTTAACCGCCTTCGCATCCGCAGTTCCCTGCTTTGCCGTTACCGTGTAGTCAAGCTTGGTTGCGCCGGATGCCAGCTTATAGTCCGATTCAAGGGAAATCCGCAAAGTCTTTCCCTCATTCAGGCGGACATCTGTAGCTGTGATGTTGAAATCTTTTTCGTAGGTGATTTTCTTCGTGTCTGCGTCTGTTTTTTTGCTTCAGCTCTACCGTGCCGGGGATGGTCACGGTGTAGGCCGGGTCGATCTTAAACTGAACAGTGGTCTCTGCCTTTTGATCGGTGCTGCTCTGGGTGACATTGGTCTGGGGGGCACTGGTCGGGGGGACACTGGTATCGGCAAAGGCGGCACGGTAAGGGCGGCGGCCAGCACTGCCGAGAGAGTAACGCAAAGCAGTTTTTTCATAGCTATATAACCTCCTGTGTTAGTTGCCGACCGAAACATTAAAGGTCACCTGGCCGGTGTAGGTGCCGGAATACGTAACATTACCGTCAATTGCAAACGTAAGGTCTGCTTTGCCCTCTTTGCCTGGTGCAGTAGGCGCGACTTCCAAAAAAGGGTTACCAGCCACAACAGCATCCTTGCCTTTCAAAACTTTGCAGGTCAGCTTTGCACCCTCGACGGATGTCACTTCGAAAGCAGCACTATTGAGTGCAACCTTTACTTTTTGGTTATAGGGTACAGTCACCTTTGAGGCTGTTACCGTTGCTACGCCTTCGACAGTGCCGTTGGCAGTGCTGCTCAGCGTTACCTTTGTCGGGATGGTTACGAGATAGCTGGGTTTTACCGTGTATTCAACATTTATGTCCCCGCCAGCTGGATTCGGGCTGCTGTTCGGGCCGGGTTTAATCTCGGTATCCGCAAACGCGGTGGTTGCGGCGGTGACGGCGAGCGCTGCGGTGAGCAGCAGGGTTACAAACTTTTTCATAATGGGGTTCCTCCTTAGCATTATTAAGATTTGTTATCAACACTGACGGTAAAGGTTACCGTGCCGCTGTATGTGCCGGAATAGGTCGTGCTTTCGGGTTTGTTAAACTGCAATTCAACGGTTTTTTCAGATTCACCGCTCACGGCAGCCAATACTGGAACGAGGGGGGTTACTTCTTTTGTGGCGGTCTTGTTGGTAACATCGGTGACGGTGTACTCGCATGTGTCAAGGGCAGGGTTACCGTCCAGCGCGACCTTGAACTCGCTGCCTTCTGCCACTTTGACATTCAACTCCTACAATATATTTGTGGGTAGCCCCACGGCATCCAGCCGTGTTGCTATCCAACTTGTTGCCTAAGCTGTAGAATAAGAACGTAGTGGCCGGGCACCATTTTTCTTGGACTTACACGTCCGTTAAGCAGTCAGTCAGCCGTCGTTCTTATTCGCAGCATTCGATTTACGCAGGTAGTCCCACCGTAGCGGTGCGTTCGTGTTACTCAGGAGATTGAACAAGCAATAAGTAAAAGGCGGAAGCCATTGCAAATTCAAATTAGGAGGAAAACGAATGACCGTAGTTGGAATCGATGTTTCTAAGGGTAAGAGTATGGTAGCTGCCATGAAGCCAGGTGGGGAGCTTGTTGCAGCGCCATATGAAGTAAGGCATTCAGATATTGAACTGTCACATCTTGCGTTGGATGTTCTTTGCATGGAACCAGATACCCGCGTTGTAATGGAAGCAACAGGCAGATATCATGAGCCGGTAGCAGCGCTGCTTCACAGTGAGGGAATCTTTGTAAGCATCCTGAACCCATTGCTTATTAAGCAAAGCGGAGCAGGCTCTCTGCGCAAAGTAAAATCCGACCCGAAAGATGCCCTAAAAATTGCCAAGTATGGGCTTGACAACTGGTCTACATTGCGGGAATATACTCCTATGGAAGCAATTAGACAACAACTCAAGTTGTGCGCACGTCAATGCGACTTGTATAATAAGAATATTGTCATGCTCACAAACAACCTTATTTCTTTGTCTGACAAGACCTTTCCGCGTGTAAACGAGCTGTTCTCAAGCCCCGAAAAGGCAGACGGACATTTGAAGTGGGTGGACTTTTACCGAAGCTTTTGGCATTGCGACTGCATTAACCGTATGTCACCGGATGCTTTTGAAGAGCGATACAAGAAATGGTGCAAGAGAAAGGGTTACCATTTTAGTACTGATGCGGCAGATGCTCTCTACGCAGCCAGTTGCGGATCCTATACCACACTGCCGCGTGACAACAATGCTAAATTACTGGTTACAGTTGCCGCCGACCAGCTTATTGCACTGCGCGAAAACCAGTCCAAGCTGGAAGCCGAGATGCTGAATCTCTGCAAGCAGCTGCCGGAGTACGAGACCGTTATGGCCATGTACGGCGTTGGAAAGTCCACAGGACCGCATCTCATGGCTGAATTGGGTGATGTTCGCCGTTTCCCGCACCGCAGTTCTATTGTGGCCTTTGCAGGCGTAGACCCCGGCGTTGTTGGCTCCGGCAAGATGCAGCTTTCCAGTGTAACAACTTCCAAGCGCGGGTCACCTCAGCTGAGGAAAGCGCTCTTTCAGGTGGTTTCTACTTATGTTAAATGCAAACCCGAAAACGAAGCGGTTTACCAGTTCTACGCCAAAAAGCGTGACGAGGGGAAGCCGTTCTTCGTTTGCACTACTGCTGCCGCGAACAAGTTCCTGCGTATTTACTATGCCCGCGTTAAGGAGTGCCTGAACGCCGCTGAAAGCGCAACTCAGGTCGAAGAAGGCTAATCTGTAATGCTCATTTTGTCATTTGGCTGCCTCCGATTTTTGAGGGAATCCTGTTTGCTGTACGCATTTTTACTCGGCTATCTGCCGAGTATTTTTTTGACTTTTTCTGCAAAACCTATTGACTTTTATTTGCAGGACTCCTACTCGATGATTTTCAAATCCCTGTTTGCCAACGACGGTCTGGTCAACCGGGTGCTGTCCACCGTGGGCATCCCCACAGTGGATTGGTTCCAGAACGCATGGGC